>Ga0172371_10001160_pt1 | contig 41499 bp, 30 predicted proteins | sample Lak12m_FD_114543 | JGI IMG/M metagenome (GOLD analysis project Ga0172371, IMG submission 114543) | Freshwater microbial communities from Kabuno Bay, South-Kivu, Congo - kab_022012_12m | ecosystem: Environmental > Aquatic > Freshwater > Lake | place: Democratic Republic of the Congo: South-Kivu... | reverse complement strand
ATTTGCCGGGAATAAAACAAAAACCGGCGCCTGGGTATCGGTGACCGTGATGATCTGGCTGCGGGTAAACTCATTGCCGCAGTTATCAGCGGCTTTCCATGAGCGGGTCAGGGTGTAGGAATCAGGACAGGTTCCGTCGGTGCGGGTTTCTCCTTCATAGGTGATCGTTACCGCTGCATCGCAGTTATCCGTGGCCGTAACATCGGTGCCGATGATGGCTACTGACGGTACTGCATCGCATTCTACAGCGACATTTGCCGGGAATAAAGCGAAGGTGGGATCAGTTACATCGCTGACAGTAAAGGATTTGATTTCGGTACTTGTATTAAGGCATACATCGGTAGCTGTAAAAGTCACGGGAACCGACTGGTTACAGTTTCCGGCTGGCGGTGTATAGGATGGTGATGCAACCATAGTTCCACTGCAAATATCAATTGCACTGGCAGTAGCTGTCCATAGAGCTACAACTGTAATATCAAAACATTCCATCGCAAGCGCTTCAGGTGGTACTGTAATGACGGGTGGCGTCAAATCTCCTCCGCTGACCGTGAAGGTCGGCTTCGGGATTACTGTATTGTTGCACTGATCCTTGATGGTATAGGTATAGACCACGTTCCAGGAACAATCGGTGCCGCTGGAAACACTGGACTGGGTAACAGTGATATCACCACCACACGCATCGGTATAAAGCGCTTTGATGGTCGCATTTGACGGACCGGCAGGAGCTGTGGCTTTGCATTTATTTACACCCGTATTATTTGACGGCCAGGTACCTGTTAGGACCGGCGGGGTCATATCACCGCCACTGACTATAAATGTAGGTGACGGGGTCACAACATTATTACAATTATCTTTAATTGTATAAGTATAAGTATAGGTCCAGTTACAATCGTTGCATTTGGAGGGCGTATTCGTCTGTGTAACGGTGATAGGTCCGCCACATGCATCGGTATACAGCGCTGCTATTGTAGCATTCGACGGGCCGGCAGGGGCATTGGCCAGGCAGGCGTTTACCCCCGTGTTATTAGATGGCCATATACCTGTAAGTACTGGTGGCGTCAAATCTCCTCCGCTGACCGTGAAGGTCGGCTTCGGGGTTACTGTATTGTTGCATTGATCCTTGATGGTATAAGTATAGACCACGTTCCAGGAACAATCTGTACCGCTGGAAACACTTGATTGGGTAACAGTGATATCACCACCACACGCATCGGCATAAAGCGCTTTAATGGTCGCATTTGACGGACCGGCAGGAGCTGTGGCTTTGCATTTATTTACACCTGTATTATTTGACGGCCAGGTACCTGTTAGGACCGGCGGGGTCATATCACCGCCACTGACTATAAATGTAGGTGACGGGGTTACAACATTATTACAGTTATCCTTGATAGTATAAGTATAAGTATAGGTCCAGTTACAATCGTTGCATTTTGAGGGCGTATTCGTCTGTGTAACGGTGATAGGTCCGCCACATGCATCGGTATACAGCGCTGCTATTGTAGCATTCGACGGGCCGGCAGGGGCATTGGCCAGGCAGGCGTTAACTTCCGTGTTATTGGATGGCCATATACCTGTCAGTACAGGTGGCGTATTGTCAATAACATTTACAGACTTACTGCAACTTGAACTGCAGCCAAAGCCATTCGTAACGACTAAACTCAAAGTGAAAGCCTGATTGCAGTTTGCCCCGGTGGTGACAATAGCCGTCTGCCCGGTGCATTTGTTTGAAAAACTGCCATTCCCTGTGATGTTCCAGGAATAACTGCTCATATCGTCAGGAGCAGAATAGGTGTAAGTTGACTGTGGACAAACCGGCCCGTCAGGACCGGTTATTGAACATACAGGGGAAATGGGCGCAGCATTGATGACCACATTAGCTGAAGGTACCGATGTGCAACCTGCTGAATTCGTTACGATATAAGTATATGTTCCGGTGGGAAGTCCTGTTATTGTCTTACTTGTTCCGGTTCCTGTTGTAATTGTTCCACCCGGAGTTCTCGTTAATATCCACGTCCCTGTTGAAGGTAAACCGTTTAATACGACACTTCCGGTTGCGAGTGCACAGGTTGGTTGAATGATGGTGCCTACAACTGGTGCTGCCGGCTTAGGCAAAACGGTCACTACAACAGCATCCGATGAGGCACATTGACCATATGCATTGGAAACGGTCAGTGTGTAAGTTGTTGTTACAGTTGGTGAGGCAATCGGATTGGCAATATTGGTGTAATTCAAACCAGTTGAAGGGCTCCAACTGTACTGAATGCCTCCGCTTCCATTTAATTGAGTATTGCCACCCTGACAAAAACTGACATCTGCCCCGGCATTAGCTATAATAGGAGACGGGTTCCCAATAATTGCTGAACCGGTCAAATTTGGATGACAGCTTCCGGGGTCTTTTACCTGAACCGAATATTCACCAGGTGTTAATCCGGAAAAAGTATTCAGACTTTGCCATACACCATTATTAATAGAATAATGATAACTGCCGGAACCACCTGAAGCATTTACTGTAATTGTTCCATTGCTCTGATTATTACAAAGTGCATTCGTTGCCTGGATAGAATTTAAAACAATCTGCTCATAAATATTGACCGCGAGGGTGACATAAATACTGGTGGCTGCACAGGGACAACTTGTCAGAACCTTTACAACAAATGTTTCTCCATTGTCAGATGTTCCATCTGGTTCAGAGGTATAAGGAATATCAATATAAGATGTTCCGGCTGGTATGATCACGGATGTCGGAAACGGAGCTCCACCTGTCGTCTGGATATCTGTCCCGTTCGTAAAAGTTCCTGATAACAATAAGGGAACGGTGAGAGATGATGATAAGTCAGGATTGGTACGCGTAACTCTTAATTTGTTCTGGCAACCCTCAAAAACGTTGTTCTGACCTTCGATGAAGTTACCAAAGTTAGTCAGGATAATATTCTCGGAATTAAAACTCCTTGCTGCCAGGAAGACTGCTGCATCCCATTTTTGATCCGAGGCATCCGCCACAGCCATCCTGATGCGGTACGTTGAACATGGGACTACAACATAAGTTGCAATTAATGTAACTGTGCCACCATCATACTGCATGGTAACAGAATTCGCCGGATTGTCAATATAATACTGGGCATTTTCCGCCGGAAAGTTTACTCCGTTTACGTTTGTTCCGGCCGGATGGATCGTGTTGATAGATACCGGGATGTTTCCCGGAATTGTTGCGAGATTAACAGCATTATTGGTATATGAACCGCTTATTCCATTTCCGCTAAGGAAAAAACCAAATGCGTCATTGAATTCAGTCTCACAATATTCAATATATTCCTCTGATGTAAATACATACTTGAATTCTACTGTATTACCGGCAGGGATAAAGTCGAATTCCAGAACTGCCGCATCATTCATGCTTTTTCCAGTTATTGCTGACAAGTCAGGATCTGATGCATATTTTACCATCTCATCCGTTTTATTCGTTGCATTATTCGGCCCCATGGCCGATGATGCTTTTCCCGTAGTCAACACTATTCCTTCTTCGAGCGGAAAATTCGAAGTCGCTTTGTTGAAATAAGCCATTTGACGGTTTCCCGCCGTAGATGGCCAGGTGTTGTTGTGCCACGTCCACAGGCTGCCATATTTCGTATAATACCCGAAGCGTACATTACTGGCGGTTAAACAACCGGTTATCAACACGTTTTGAACCAATTGTGCCGGAGAATAGGCATTATATGTCGTATTTTCGGCAACAGAGATAGAACCGGCTGGGGCATCGGTGTTACCGGGGGCAATTCCTGTAAAATCAGGATTTAACACAGGAAGTTCCTTTCTGCCATGATTTTCACCATTATATTCGTGTAACTGCCCGAAGACAGTAAGGGAACATAAAAAGACTATTGTAGTAAGTCCGAGATTATTAATAGTAGATTTTTTCACGATAAAATGTTTTAAAATGTTTTTACAGTATATATAAAATATATAAGGTGTCTTTTGAAAAATTTAATCAACTGGTCTTTTCATTATTCGCAATGCAACGTAACAATGTATAAGTTTCTGGATGGTACCAGGGTATCGCTCAGTTGCCTGGGATATCCACCCCTGAATTGAAAAGATGCAGAATCTTTGGCTCCTATTTCGACCGTCTGATCCATGCTTATAATGTTTGCAGATACTGAAGCCGAAGCAGTTACTTTTAACGGTTCACCCCCCATGGTATTGGCAACAATCACCATACTCATGATGACAAGTATTATTAAGGTATAAAAGGATGACCTGGATCTGGTAATTTTTCCCGTTTTTGTCGCGGTCCTGTCATTTATGATTAAACCGGGTGTGTAGGTGGCGTGAGCTTTGCACGCCATTGTTGATTCGTTATTCATTGTATTTGTGTATTTTAACATTATTTTTAACTTTTTTACTTACGGTTTCCCGGAATAAAAAAAAATGGATACCCCGTATTGTGTGTGCCTGGTTTTTCGTTTACTTTTACTTCATCCTTTTTACATTATACTTCTGAAGAGAAGTTACTATGTGAAAAGAGTTAAAATATTTATCGGTATAGATGATTGATCTGTACAGTTAATGTATTTTAGTACCATTTCAAAACAGGCGAAAAGTTGCTGTTTATCAACTCTCCTACCAGTTTGCCTGGTTAATTTATTAAAAGATATTTAATCTGTCCCTGCTACCAACATTCGTATTATTATTGTCGCAATGCAAATTTGCAACAGGCGCTTCCGATAAAACGCATCGCCCATCATCGCCATATTCGTAAAAATGTGAGAAAAAAGAATAGGTTGTGTCATGGATTCTGCACGCCATGACATTTGTCTTTTTCATTGTATTCGTGAGCATTAACATTTTTCCACCTTTATTTATATGGCGGGTTTCCGGAACTGAAAAAAATGGATACCCCCTATTGCAATACTATTCGACACAGTCTAAATTTACTGCACCATTTTCGCATTACATTCATTTGACAGGGATGCTTTGTGGAAAGTGTACGATTCTTACTTCAGTATGAACGGCTGGTTCATACTGAAGTAAGAAAATTATTTCAAGGCGTCAGAACAAATCTGATGGTATATTTATTTAACGTTTGTTTGATGCGTTAGAATAAGATTTTTATTTAGGGCGACAAAAATAATGAATTCATTTGTGATTTTCAAATAAAATCGCAAAAATTTGTTATTTTTATAACAATAGATTTGCTTTTTCTCAACATCGCCTGAATACCAACCTGCTTTTTATTGTTTAAATGCTATGGAATTTTGCAGTATCCCAATACTTCCATCCATTTCATGATCGATACCGGGATAATTCAAGCAATTATTATTAAAAATCATATCGGCTAAAAAGTACCGGGCTGTTAAAAACGAATAATTCCCGCACACAGACGGCGTAAAGAGAGCACGCCATTTTTTTTATCCTTCTGATTGATTTTGTGGAATCTATCCAAAATTCATCAATGGCGGGATTGCGGTTTTACAGAAAAGAATTTTATTGATTTCCCGTATTGTCCCTCAATCCATAATCCTTTATCTTTCAATATCTATTTCACTTTCAATTACTATATGGCAGGTTTGAAATGAAAATTAAAAATCTCTTTTATTCTATAGTACTTTTTGTCTTCGGACAATTACTGTTTCAAACCAATATCGCTTTTGCAGTTATTGCAAACCCCGACACAATCATTTATACCCAACCTGATGGATCGAAGCTCACCATTTTACTTAAAGGGGACGAGTTCATTCACTGGGCAGTTACCTCAGATGGGTATACTGTGATGACGAATTTAAAAGGAACCTACGAATATGCCACTGTAGATAATATGGGTAGGCTGGTTTTTTCAGGTATCCAGGCCAATGATCCTGGAAAACGTAGTCAGTCAGAAAATTCCTTGTTGGCGATTACTGAAAAGGGTTTGGTTTTCAGTGAATCCCAGATCGCTGAAATAAAAACACGGCTGACCGTGGGCGGTTCACCGGATGCACCGTTGATGGGCGGTTTTCCATCAACCGGGACCAGGAAACTGCTTATGATCCTTGCAAATTTCAGCAATACAACGACAACCTATACCCAGACGAACTTCAGTAATTACATGAACCAGGTGAACTATAATGGAACAGGTAGTTTCAGGGATTATTACATCGAAGTTTCCTATGGCCAGCTTACGGTAAACACCACAGTAACCGTTTGGGTCACCCTGCCCAATACGCATGATTATTATGGCCCCGACACCAAATGGGGCGAGTTCGCCTATCAGGCTGTCGTTGCCGCCAATAACCAGGCAGATGTAAATTTTGCAGAATATGATAATAACCTGGATGGTACTGTTGATGGTGTCGCCATCATTCACCAGGGGCAGGGTCAGGAGGAAACAGGCAATATCAATGATATCTGGTCCCATAGCTGGAATCTTTCCTCGGCAGGATATACATATGCCCAAAGAACATTCGACGGTGTTCAGGTTGATGCCTATACTACGATGCCTGAAAGGAATGCTACCGGCATGGGGACGATCGGTGTTATGTGTCACGAATTCGGGCATAACCTGGGTTCGCCGGATTTTTATGATACGGATTATTCATCCGGCGGGTCATATACCGGGACCGGGAAGTGGGACCTCATGGCCGGCGGTTCATGGAATGGGGTTTCAGGGAATAAACCAGCACATCCGAATGCATGGATTAAAAGCTTTTTAAACTGGACAATACCAGCTGTTTCAACAACAATACAGAACATAACACTCAGGAATGCTCAGATCTATCCGGATGTGATCAGGTTTGAAACACAAACCGCCAATGAATATTTCCTGTGTGAGAATCGTCAGCAAACAGGTTTTGACGCAGGAATCCCGGGACACGGTCTGATCATTTATCATGTTGATGGAAACTACGTTACATCACACATTAATTCCAATAACATCAATACATCTTCGCACCAGGGTTTGTATCCGGTCTGTGCCAATGCCACCGGTAATCCTGCTTCAACATATGGTACGATCAATGGAACCGGTTGTCCGTTCCCTGGCTCAGGGAATAAGACTTCGTTTACTGATGCAACCGTTCCACACTCCCATTCCTGGACTGGCGCCAATACTAATTATCCGATAACCAACATCTTTGAATACACTCCAACACAGGAAGTGACTTTTTGCTTTATCAGTTGTAATACTCCTGCCGATCCTTCCAGTTTTAATGCTGCTCCGGTCAGTTTATCCCAGAATAACCTCTCCTGGGTCCTGAATACAGGCAACGATCCTGTACTGGTAGCCTATAATCTGACACCCGGATTCGGAACACCAGCAGACAGCGTGAATTACCCTGCCGGTAGTTTAATCCCGGGAGGCGGGACCGTTATCTATGCGGGAACCAATACCCTTTATGGACATCTGGGGTTGAATGCAAATACCACCTATTATTATAAGGCATGGTCCATCCTGTCAGACCAGACTTATTCGCAAGGTGTAAACACAAGAGCGACCACGTTTTGCGGCCCGGTTTCTTCATTCCCCTGGAACGAAGGATTTGAGAATTCGGGAGCAATACCAGGTTGCTGGACACAGGAACAAATAAACAATTCCGGTCTGAATTGGATCTTTCCTGCCGGGAATGGGACAGGAAATCCCTCAACGGCACATAGTGGCGCTTATAATGCATGCCTGAAGGATAAAACCGGTGCAGATAACAAAACAAGGCTGATCACTCCTGTATTAAACCTCACCACCGTACCGAACCCACAACTCAGGTTTTGGCACACACAACCGGTATGGGGTGCTGATCAGGACAAATTATCAGTTTATTATAAGACATCCGCTGGTGGTACCTGGACTCTTTTAGCCTCCTATAATAATAGTATCGCGGTCTGGACCCAGGAAATAATAAGTCTGCCAAATGCTAATGCTACCTATTATATTGGATTCGAAGGAAATGCAAAGTTTGGATTTGGCATTTGCATCGATGATGTTCAGGTGGCGGCCGAATGTGTTACTTACATTGCTGTTGATGTTTCAATTACTCCTTCCATGAATCCGGTGTATTCCGGGATGTTGGTTACAAACACGGCGACTGCCTATAACGGAGGGACTGCTCCATCATACCAGTGGAAGGTGGGAGGAACCAATGTGACAGGGGCAACAAATGCTACATTTTCCAGTATCCCGGCCAATAATGACGAGATAACCTGTGTTTTAATTTCAAACGAAGCTTGTGTAGTAAATAATCCGGCCACGTCGAATTCGGTGATCATGTGGGTTACAAGCTATCCGAACCTTAATATCCTTCAAAATCTTAATGTTACCGGCACGCAATGTTTCGATGCCATCCAAACAATAACTGTTGCCGGTGGTGGTTCTACTTTCACAGTAGATAGTACCGGGAGTGCAACCATGATTGCCGGGCAACAGATCAATTATCTTCCGGGGACCCTGGTGAAATCAGGAGGCTACCTGCTTGGTTATATTACCACATCAAGCCAGTATTGTGGTAGCCAGACACCTTCAATCGCTGCTAATATTGAAGACAAAGGGATCAATGAGGTCAGTGTGGTGAAATCCCCCGTTAAAGTCTACCCCAATCCTACAAGTGGGGCATTTGTCTTTGAATGTTTTAATTCAGTTCCGGTTGAAACTATCATGGTCAACATATATAATATAACCGGGGAAAAGATATTATCAACCGTTTTGAGCGGAGGAAGGAAACATGATCTTTCGTTATCAGGTCAACCTGCAGGGATCTACCTGGTTCAGGTAGTTTCCGGGAAAAATCCTGGAACAACCAGAATAATAAAGCGATGAACCCCTAAACCTGCTTGCTGCTACGTTTCCGGTCAATCTCATCAAGCAGTATCTTGCGCAGGCGGATTGACTTCGGTGTAACCTCCACGTATTCATCGCCTTTGATATACTCCATTGCCTCTTCCAGCGAAAATTTAGTTGCCGGATAGATCACGGCCTTGTCATCGGAACCAGACGCTCGCACATTGGAGAGTTTCTTGGTCTTGTTCACATTAATAACGATATCGTCACTACGGGTACTCTCACCGATCACCTGACCATTGTATACATCTTCGAATGGTTCAATGAAAAACCTGCCGCGATCCTGTAATTTATCAATGGCATAGGTTATGGATAACCCGGTATACATCGATATCAACGATCCGTTATTCCTGCCCGGGAGGTCGCCTTTCCATGGCTGGTAAGATTTAAAACGATGGGCCATGACTGCTTCCCCTTCGGTTGCAGTAAGGACAGGATTACGAAGGCCTATCAATCCACGTGCCGGGATGTCAAACTCAAGAATGACCCTGTCACGTTTATGTTCCATGTGGGTCATATCCCCTCTCCGGCGGCTGACAAGTTCGATGACCTTGCCGGCAAATGCTTCTGGAACCTGAACTTTAAGCAATTCAACCGGTTCGCACCGCTGACCGTCAACCTCCTTGGTTAAGATCTGGGGTTGGCCCAATTGAAATTCGTACCCTTCCCGTCGCATGGTCTCTACCAGGATCGCCAGGTGAAGGATTCCCCTTCCGAAAACCTGAAAACGGTCGGGCGAATCCATCTCCTCAACCCTCAGCGCCAGATTCTTTTCTGTTTCTTTGAATAGCCGTTCACGAATATGCCGTGAGGTGACGAAGGTTCCTTCCTTACCTGCAAACGGGGAATTGTTGATCGTGAAAAGCATGCTCATGGTAGGCTCATCCACATTGATGGGCGACATACCCTCAGGATTCTCAGCATCGGCAATGGTATCGCCAATATCAAAATTTTCAGGACCCAGGATGGCACAAATCTCCCCGGCAAATACCTCAAATTTAACTTTCTCTTTACTAAGTCCTTCAAAGAGATACAACTCTTTGATCACTGATTTGACGATCGTCCGGTCATTTTTTACCATGGAAATCGTCATGCCTGCCTTTACTGACCCACGCGTGATCCTTCCGACAGCAATCCTCCCAACATAGGACGAGTAATCGAGGGAACTGATCTGCATCTGCAGCGTTCCCGGTAATTGCTGGGGAGCTGGTATGTGTTCAATGATCTGATCGAGCAGGTAACTGACATCGGTGGTCTCATTATGCCAATCGTCCGACATCCATCCATATTTCGATGAACCATATACAGTCGGGAAATTAAGCTGATCCTCACTGGCATCCAGGCTGAACATAAGGTCGAACATCGCTTCATGCACCTCGTCAGGGGAACAGTTCGGTTTATCCACCTTGTTGATCACCACGATGGGTTTCTTTCCCAATTCCAGGGCTTTCTGTAATACAAAACGGGTTTGAGGCATGGGACCTTCAAAGGCATCCACGAGGATCAACACCCCGTCGGCCATATTGAGCACACGCTCCACTTCCCCTCCAAAATCACTATGTCCTGGCGTATCAATGATATTGATCTTAATTCCTTTATATCTTACAGAGACATTCTTTGACAAAATCGTGATGCCACGCTCCCGTTCCAGGTCGTTAGAATCAAGGATGAGATCCCCCATATCCTGATTATCACGGAACAGCCGGACCTGGTGTAAAATACGGTCAACCAATGTCGTTTTACCATGGTCAACGTGAGCAATAATTGCGATATTTCTGATTTCCTGCATCTTAATAAAATGAAATGGCTGTTTGAAACGGTCTGCAAAGGTACGCTAAATAACAACTCACCAAACATTTGAAGTAAACCAGGAACCTTTTGTCTATGACCGGAGCCCGGCCTTCCTCAGAAATGATGTGGACTTCATCATAAATTTGAAAACTGGCATTTATACGCCTTCACTTAATTACCTTTGCACCATGCAAATAAATATCATTGGTGCCGGTGTTGCAGGCTTATCAGCCGGTTGTTACCTTCAGATGAATGGTTTTGAAACGACGATCTTTGAAAGTCATTCAACTTTCGGCGGCCTTTGTACGAGTTGGCGACGAAATGGTTATACCTTTGAAAGCGGCCTGCAGTGGGTGCTTGGCTCCGGAAAAAGCAATCCTTTCTATCAGTTGTGGTCAGAACTGATCGATATGGATTCCATCCGGTTCGTTCATCATGAAGTGAGGATGGAGATCGAGGTGAAAGAGAACCACGATATCTTTGGGGAAAAAGTTTTTCATCTGTATACTAACCTGGAACGTCTTGAAAAATACATGCTTACCATCGCTCCTGAAGATGGATCCCGGATAAAGAAGTTGATCCGTACCATGCGCAGGATGCAATTTTATGAAATTCCACCCATGATCAAATCGGTTCCGCAACTGTTACCCTGGTACCGGAAAGTCCTTTTTATAAAATACCTTCCACTGCTCATTTTCCTTAACCGGGTAAAACGGGAAACCAATTTCAGCTTTGCAAAAAAATTGAAGAATCCTTTTCTCAGGGAGGCCTTCAGGTTGTTATTCGACGGCGATGAAATGCCCCTGTTGATCCTCACCATGCCGTTGGCTTTCAATGACGTGAAAGGGACAGGCTACCCGGTTGGCGGCTCCAGTGGATTCGTTGGAAATCTTGAGCAAAGGTATCTTGAACTGGGTGGAAAGATAAGATACCAGTGTGAAGTTGAAAAGATCACCGTTGTGAAGAACCAGGCAACGGGAATTGTTCTCAAATCCGGGGAATCAATTCCATCAGATGTGACTATTTCGGCAGCCGATTGGAATTTTACCCTTTTCAAGGCCCTGGATGGTAAATATGTGGCTAAAACCATCCTGGAACTTCACAGGCAGCAAAAGCTGAAGGTCTATTATTCAGTCTTCATGGTATCGTTGGGAGTCAATGGTTCCTTCATGAACCAACCCCATTTCATTCGTTTCCCGCTATCAAAACCTTTTGTGTCCCCGGATGGAACACATTATGAACGAATGGAGGTACATATTTACAATTATGATCCAACGTTGGCACCTGAAGGAAAAACCGTTATCTCCATCAGTTACTATACACGAAATGCCGATTATTGGATCAACCTGCGCCGGGCAGATCCTGAATCGTACCAGTTGGATAAACAAAAATTTTCAGACTTAATTATTGATCAGGCGGAGACCAGATTCCCAGGTCTGAAGGGAAAAATAGAAGTAACTGACATCGCGACGCCGGCAACATTTCAAAGATATACCAACAACTGGAAAGGCAGTGTGCAGGGATGGCTTCCCGGTAAAAACATAATAGCGCAATCGCCTGTAAAAACCGAATTGCCGGGATTAAAAGACTTTTACATCATCGGACACTGGACCATTCCCGGGGGCGGGTTGCCTGTAGCCATCAAATCGGCGCGGGATGTTTCACAAATAATTTGTCACAGAAAAAAGGTAGATTTTAAGATCGGGCGCTGATTCATTTTGCTGAAAGACCTCATCCCCCTGGCTCCTTCTCCACCAGGGGAAAAGGAAAAATGTTTCTACTTTTTTGTCGTGTGATTAAAGTGAGGTTATTTCACATCAATCCGGCATTTTTCAGAATTTCCCGTAGTTTGGGCTGCTGCTCTGCAAAGTCACGAAGTGCGTTGAGCGTTTTCAGATTATCTTTTTTTATCGGTGCCAGTGAAAGTTTTCGGTCCCAGAAAGCGAACCCGAATATGCTGATCATCATGGTGGTAAAAATCCCAATGATCGCCCAAAGAAAACTGAAGAGTTGGTCGAAACGGGCATTCATCTCTGAACGAAGTCCGTCAAATTTGGCGTCAATCTTTGAATTTAATTCTGTCCGTAGGGATTCAACTTTTTGTTCTGTCCTGATAATCCGGTCGCGGTCATCCAGTGTAAACGGTATTTCTTTGATTTCTGCAACACCGATCACAGGCATGAACAGCATGAAAAATAGGATAAGTTTATGAATTGTTTTCATTTTTTTTACATGGATTAAGTTATGATCCTTAATCCGGTTAATTGTGCAAAGGTAATACAGAAAACCTGGAAAGTTTTCAACAATTTTCCCTGAGCCTCCTGATTTGTTCTTTCAGCACCATGATCCTGGCTGTGGCATCATCCTGCTTTTTACGCTCAGAGTTCACTACTGATATTGGTGCATTCTTTACAAAACTTTCATTGTTAAGCTTTTGCATCACCATTCCCAGGAAACCAGTCGTATAGGCTAACTCTTCCTCCAGTTTTTTCAACTCTTCAGCAACATCGATTTTACGCGTCAACGGGATAAAAAACTCAGTGGAACCAACCACAAACGAGAGACAACCGTTAACCTTTTCCTCCACGTAACCAAGTTCGGAAATGTTGCAGAGCTTTTCGACGATAGCGTCAAATGTCCTATCCGGTGCCTCCTGGTTATTTTTCCTGATGAACAACCGGATCGCCTCCTTTTGAAGTATGTTCTTTTCCTTGCGTGCATTCCGGATAGCCATGATCACATCCGCGGCAAAAACAAATTTATCTATAAAAGCCTGGTCATACTCCTCACGAAGAGGCTGGCTGCAAAGCATGATGGATTCCCCGGCTTCCCGTTCTGCCAGAATATGCCAGACTTCTTCGGTGATAAAGGGCATGAACGGATGCAGGACTTTCAGCAGTTTTTCGAAAAAACCGATGACTGATTCATAGGTCGGCAGGTCAATGGGTTGCCTGAAGGTCGGTTTGATCATCTCCAGGAACCAGGAGCAGAAATCGTCCCACACCAGTTTATAGGTAGCCATTAAGGCCTCCGATAGCCGGTAATCATCGTAAAGTGTATTGATATTCTTCAATGAAGCGTTGAATGCAGCATTGAACCATTCAACGGCTGTTTTGTTCACTTCCGGTTGTACTAAATTGTTATCGACAGGCCATCCTTTCACGAGCCGCATGGCATTCCATAATTTATTGCAGAAATTACGGCCCTGTTCGATTAGGGCATCGTCATACAGCAAGTCATTCCCTGCGGGGGAACAGAGTAACATTCCGACACGAACGGCATCGGCGCCATGCTGGCTGATCAGGTCAAGGGGTTCCGGAGAATTGCCGAGTGATTTTGACATTTTGCGTCCCTGCTTGTCACGCACAATCCCTGTAAAATAAACGTTTTTAAACGGAATTGCCCCGCGATATTCCCAACCGGCCATGATCATCCTTGCCACCCAGAAAAATATGATTTCCGGGGCGGTGATCAGGTCATTTGTCGGATAATAATATTGTATATCAGGATTATCCGGGTTCCGTATCCCGTCAAAAACCGAGATAGGCCAAAGCCAGCTTGAAAACCAGGTATCCAATACATCTTCGTCCTGCCTCAGATCAGCTAAAATGAATTTTGAATTTTGAATTTTGAATTTTGAATTTGCCAGGAGTAATGCTTCTTCCTGTGACTTGGCTACGATGAATGTTCCATCAGGGAGATAGTACGCCGGGATCCGTTGTCCCCACCATAGTTGCCGGGAAATGCACCAGTCGGTCACATGGGTCATCCAATGGCGGTACATGTTCTTATATTTGGCAGGATGAAACAGGATCGTATCATTTTCGACCAGGTCGAGCGCAGGCTTGGCAAGTTCTTTCATTTTCATGAACCACTGCACGGAGATACGCGGTTCAATGACTTCATCGGTACGCTCAGAATAACCAACCTTATTGGTATATTCTTCAATTTTAACAATGTGGCTGGTGTTTTTAAGTTCTTCTACGATTTTCCGTCTTACCACAAACCGGTCTTCACCTACAAACAACCGGGCAGCCTGGCTCATGGTGCCGTTCGGATTAAAGGTATCGATGACTTCGAGCTTATATTTTAGTCCGAGATTGTAGTCGTTGATATCATGGGCTGGCGTTACCTTCAATGCTCCCGTACCAAATTCCTTGTCGACATATTCATCAAAGATCACAGGAACCGACCGGTTGAGCAACGGAACGAGTATCCGTTTTCCTCGGAGGTGACTGTACCGCCCATCCTCCGGATGGACACAGATGGCCGTATCTCCCAGGATGGTTTCCGGGCGGGTGGTGGCAATGGTGACCCATTCATCCGGGGTACCTTCTACCCTGTATCGTATGTAATAAAGCTTCGAATTGACCTCCTTGTAAATCACCTCTTCATCCGAAACCGCCGTAAGCGCTTTCGGATCCCAGTTAACCATACGGATTCCACGGTAAATTAATCCTTTGTTATAAAGATCGATAAAAACGCTGATCACGGAATCGTACAAAGCTTCATCCATGGTGAAACAGGTACGGTCCCAGTCGCATGAAGCGCCAAGTTTTTTCAACTGTTCGAGGATGATGCCTCCATGCTTTGTCTTCCATTCCCAGGCATGTTCCAGAAACTGTTCGCGTGTCAGCGTGGACTTATCGATTCCCTGCTCTTTGAGTTTTGCAACGACCTTTGCTTCGGTGGCAATGGATGCGTGGTCGGTCCCGGGAACCCAGCAGGCGTTCTTCCCCATCATCCTCGCCCTTCGTACCAGAATGTCCTGGATGGTATTGTTGAGCATATGCCCCATATGCAGCACACCCGTAACATTCGGGGGAGGGATCACAATGCAATAAGGTTCGCGTTGATCAGGAACGGAGTGGAAGAACCCTTGTTTAATCCAGTAGTCATACCATTTATCTTCAACTCCGGAGGAATCGTATTTGGAAGCAATTTCCGTCATTTTTGCAACTGATTAAAGAGCCGCAAAATTAGTAAAAATAAGGGAAGTTTAAAATAACTTGCTCCGTTTGACCAGGTATGGCAGCAGAACCTGCTCAAACCCTGCATTGATATCGGCTTCAAGCAAATCGATGTGGTACTGACCACACCGGAGCTTTAATTCATTCCTGAACCTTGCCAGAGATTCAACATATTTCTCCCTGAGTTTTGATGGATGAACCCTGAGTTGTTCTCCCGTTTCAATATCAATGAACTTATATGGCCTGTCCTCAAAATCAAAGTCAAACTCCTTGCTTTTGTCGACCACATGGAACAGGATCACCTCATGTTTATTGTGCTTCAGGTGCTGCAATGCTGCAAACAATTCTTCAGGCTGCGCGGTTTTGTCAAACATATCACTGAAAATAATTACCAGTGAACGTTTGTGGATCCGTTCAGCCAGTTCATGAATAGTCCGGGCGACGTTGGTACCTTTTAGTACTTCCGGAGACCTGGGTATAAGAAGTTTTTCCAATTCCGCGTAAAGGAACCTGTGATGAACCGGGTTGGATTTGGTCTGTGTATGCAACTCCACCGTATCAGAAAAGACGCTGATACCGGCAGCATCCCTTTGTTTCCTGAACAGGTAGATCAAGGCTGCAGCAACATAAACTGAAAAGGTGATTTTATTGGGATGATCAATATCTGGTTTTGCCAGAACCGGGTAGTACATCGAGGAGGAGTTGTCGATAAACACCTGGCACCGTAGGTTGGTTTCCTCCTCATATCGTTTGGTGTAGAGGCGATCGGTGCGTCCGTATAATTTCCAATCAATTGAACGGATCGATTCACCGGCATTGTACAGGCGGTGCTCTGCGAACTCAACGCTGAAACCATGGAAAGGGCTTTTATGCAATCCGGTGATAAAACCCTCGACTACCTGGCGGGCCAGAAATTCCAGGGAGGAAAACTGCTCCAGGCGGCTTTGTTCTATGTTAGATGCCATGGTTGATTTCGCGATTTCATCATTTCGCGATTTCAGCTATTAAGTTATATGTACTTTTCAATCAACGCCTTATAAGATGCCTTGGGAACAGCACCTATTTGTTTATCAACAACCTGGCCACCTTTGATAAATAGTACGGTCGGGATGTTCCGGACTTTATACAAGGCAGTCGTAGCAGGATTGTCATCAACATTAAGTTCTCCGGCCACAATACGGCCTTCGTATTCATTTGCAAGTTCGTGGATAATAGGTGATACCATCCGGCAAGGGCCACACCATTCTGCTGACAGGTCGACCAATGCCAGTTTATCGCTTTTTACAATTTTTTCCTCAAAGTTTGAATCTGTTAGTGTTTCGAACATATGAAAATGCTTTAAGAGTGAGTTAAACTTCAGGTTGCAAAATTACGAAAATCATTTGAGATTTTATAGTTAAATGGGTAAACAAGGGGACCAAGGGACCAAGGGACCAGGGGACAAGGGGACCAAGGGACCAAGGGACCAAGATCAGGGTTCGCCAAAAACTCTGACGTGGATTTCAGGCAGTTCGGCCATAGCACGGATCATTTCCCCGGGATTTACCCTGTATTTTCTGGATGGCAGATCGATGGTGATGTTTTCGTCAGGATCATGCACCCTGATGCGTACTCGGCATCTCCCTTTGAATTGTGTGGCCGCATGATGGAGCTTATGGATCGTATCAACCGTTAATTCATTGAGTACCAGTGTTAGTGAAAGTACTTTTGAGAATTTTTCCAGGACTTCCGAGAGGAGAGTCACCTGGTTGATACGGATCACCATCTGATCCGGGTTATCAAATCTTGATTCGATGCGGGCTTTAATGAATACATACTGGCCCTCCCCCAGCATATGTTTCCATTTAAGGTACTCTTCAGAGAACATCGTAAGGGAAATAAAGTTGTAATAGTCTTCAACCACAAAAGACCCATAAGGTTTTCCGGTCTTCCCTATCTTGTGGTTCGCTTCGATTACGATTCCTGCAAAGGTGATCTCCCTCCCTTTCAATGGTTTTAAATCCTGTTTAAGGTCTTCGATGGTCTTGGTACAGAATTGTTCCATTTCAAAAAGGTAGTCATCAAGCGGATGACCGCTCATGTAAAATCCGGTTACCTCTTTTTCAAATTTCAATTGTTCAAGTTTGGACCACGGTCTGCATTCCGGCAATGTAATTTCCTTAAAATGAATCTCTTCAGACTCACCAAACAATGACTGCTGGATGGAATCCTTTCGTGCGTGATAATCGGTCGCATGCCGTATGATCTTTTCCAGGAAGATCAGATCATCACTGTTTTCCTGAAAAAAATACTGGGCACGGTGTGTATTCTCAAAGCAGTCGAAAGCGCCTGCCTTAGCCAGTGATTCCATACACCTTTTATTGACCATGTGGGAATTGATCCGGCGTGTCATATCAAAAATACTGCTGTATGGTCCATTGGCAATACGTTCTGCCACAATACTTTTCACGGCGGCTTCGCCCACGTTTTTAATTCCTGCCATGCCAAACCTGATCTCTCCTTTTTTATTTGCAACAAATGCCGTGGAACTTTCATTCACATCCGGTCCAAGGACCGGAATGTGCAGTCGTTTGCATTCATCGAGGAATAGTGTGATTTCCTTCAGATCGTTCAGGTTACGGCTAAGAACAGCCGCCATGAACTCGGCAGGGAAATGCACCTTGAGCCAGGCTTCGCGATAGGCAAGATACGCATAACATGCTGAATGTGATTTATTAAATGCATAATTTGCAAAAGCTTCCCAGTCCTTCCAGATCTTGGTGACGACTCCCAGGTCGTGACCGTTTTGCTGACAACCGTCGAAAAATTTTGGTCTCAGATCGTCCATCATGGATTCGATCTTCTTTCCCATGGCTTTGCGCAAGGAGTCAGCCTGCCACTTCGTGAATCCGGCCAATTCCTGCGACAGCAACATCACTTGCTCCTGATAAACGGTAATACCATAAGTGTCCTTAAGGTATTTGTCCATCACAGGGATGTCATAGGTAATTTTCTCCTTTCCATGTTTGCGGGCAATGAAACTTGGGATATAGTCCATCGGACCGGGTCTGTATAATGCATTCATCGCGATCAGGTCCTCTATTTTATTGGGTTTCAGATCCCTCAAATATTTCTTCATCCCATCCGACTCGAACTGAAAGATACCGGTTGTTTTTCCCTGGCTGAAAAGTTCATACGTCGGAACGTCATCAAACGGTAAATTTTCAGGGTCCACTTCAATCCCTCTTGAATCGCGGATGTTTTGTACGGCATCTTTGATGATCGACAATGTTTTCAATCCCAGGAAATCCATTTTGAGCATCCCTACCTTCTCAATATATCCTCCGTCAAATTGGGTTATAAGCAAATCCGATTCCCTGGATGTTGTAACCGGGATATGTTCCATGAGGTCATCGCGGCTGATGATGATTCCACAGGCATGTATGCCCGTCTGCCGGATGGATCCTTCAAGACTTTCGGCAAACCGCAATGTTTCCGATATTTGTTTATCTGACGACGATCGTGCCGCCTTTAATTCCGGTACTTCCTCATAAGCAGATTTCAGGGTGATTCCGGTCCGGTTTGGTACCATCTTGGTTAGCCGGTTCACCTCATCCAGTGATAACCGCTGAACACGACCCACATCACGGATGGCTCCCTTTGCGGCCATGGTTCCGAACGTGATCACCTGCGCTACCTTATCCTTCCCATATTTATTTACAACCCATTTCACGACGCTATCGCGGCCATCTTCATCGAAATCAATGTCGATATCCGGCATGGATACCCGGTCGGCATTCAGGAACCGTTCAAAAAGCAAATCGAACTTTAACGGATCAATATCCGTGATCCGGATACAGAAGGCAACGACAGATCCCGCGGCAGAACCGCGACCCGGTCCGACTGAAACCCCCATATCCCTGGCGGCATTAAGAAAATCCTGCACGATCAGGAAGTAACCGGGATATCCCATTTTTTTTATGGTAGCCAATTCGAAATCAATTCGTTCGGTTAATTCCGGCGTAATCTCGGTGTAGCGTTTCCCGGCCCCTTCGTAAGTCAGATGCCTGAGGTACTCATCCGGATCGGAAAATCCTTGGGGTAGAGGAAAATCAGGCATAATCGGATCTCTTTTGAGGTTGATCAGCTCAACCTTGTCAAGCACTTCGATCGTATTCTCCAGGGCCTCAGGGATATCGGCAAAGAGTTCGTTCATCTCTTCCTTCGACTTGAACCATTCCTGACCGGTATAACGCATCCGGTCAGCATCATCCATGAATTTGCCCGTATTCACGCAAAGCAGCCGATCGTGCGCTTCCGCATCAATTTTATCCAAAAAATGTACGTCATTCGTTGCCAGTAATTTTATGTTATGTTTGCGTGACAATCTGATCAGCTCCTCTCCCACCACCATCTGCCGATTATAGACTTCACCATCACGGGTTGGATCAGTTGCCGGATGACGCATCAGTTCAAGGTAGAAATCATCGCCAAACAATTCCTTATATTCCAGGATCGCCTGTTCGGCTTTTGCTAAATTTCCGGCATGGATCGCCCTCGGGATCTCTCCGGCAAGGCATGCTGACGAGACAATCAATCCTTCACGGTATTGCTTTAATAACTCTTTGTCAATCCGTGGTTTATAGTAATGTCCCTGTGTCCAGGAAAACGAGATCAGCTTAAGCAGATTTTTATATCCGGTTGCATTTTTTGCAAGGAGGATCAGATGGTCTCCCTTCCTGTCAATCAGGTCGGTTTTTTCAAACCGGTTACGGCGTGCAACATAGGTTTCACATCCGAAAATTGCCTTAAAATTTTCCTTTTTGGAGGCTTCATCTGCAAATTCATATATCCCAAATAAATTACCATGGTCAGTAACAGCCGCCCCCTTCATGTCCAGCTTTACAGCTTTTTCGATCATGTCCTTGATACGACAAGCACCATCAAGTATTGAGTATTGTGTATGTAAGTGTAAATGAATAAAATCCACCATGGTTTTCTGAAAATAATATCGTGAGTAACGGGGTTGTAAAATTATTTGAAAATCGCCACCGAATTAAGTTTGTTGATAAATTACTTTTTAGTAAGTTTGTTAAAAAAAGTCCATCATGATCAGTACAAGCCATTTTCATCCGATGCTGGTGCATTTTCCAATCGCCATCATCACCATTGGATTTTTATTCGACCTGGCCGCAATGGTAATTAAAAAGGAGCCCTGTTTGTCAAAGACAGGCTTTTGGCTGGAAATTATCGGGATGGCAAGTGCGGTATTCGCATTTGGTTCGGGTTACTTCTTTACCAACCCCATGGATGGTGAAGCAGGGATCATGCGTGAAAAACATGAGTTCTTTGCAACTTTCACACTCATTACGATCATTGTTGCAACGCTGTTCCGGATCGCCGTTGTTTATCTGAACAAGGAAACTCCTAAAATGAAGTACCTTACGCTTGGATTATTCTTCATCGCGTTTATTTTTGTGACCATAACGGGTTACCTGGGTGGCTCGCTTGTGGTTGATTATATGATCGGGTTGTAGGACTGGCGGACAGGCGGACAGGCGGACAGGCGGCCGGGTAACTCCGGAATACGTTCTTCATTATTCATTCTTCATTCTTCATTCTTCATTGTTCAATAATCACTGATCTAATTCTTATATAACCTCTGAAAACAAACCACTAAAACTCCTCACGATGAAAAAAATGATGTTATTCTGTCTGGTACTGACATCAGGTACCGGCCAGCTATCGATTGCTGCCGGAGGCGATAAAACGATCGGGAATCTCATGACGGCATTCAAGGGTGAATCAACAGCCAGTGCCAAATACGCGGCATATGCCCTGCAGGCAAAACAAGAAGGGCTGAATCAAATCGCGACCATGTTTGAGGCAACTTCGAAAGCGGAACAGATTCACGCAACGAACCATCAGACAGTTCTGGAAAAAATGGGGCAGAAAGCTGAACCCATAAAACCTGAATTTACTTTAAAGACAACAAAGGAGAATCTTCAGGACGCCATTTCAGGTGAGACTTATGAGATGATGACAATGTATCCCGGCTTCATTGCCACCGCCAGGGCCGAAAGTGCAACAAGTGCATCGAAATCCTTCCGCTGGGCCATGGATACGGAAAAGAAACACCAGTTGATGTTCCAGAATGCAATCAATGCAATCAATGCAAATAAAACAACCTCCCTGCCAAAAGTCTATTGGGTGTGCCCAAAGTGTGGAAACACATATGATGTGACCAAGCCTGAAGGATCCTGCTCATTCTGCAGTACGAAAAGCGGGAAGTTTATCAGGTTTGGGAAATAAACAAGCGGACAGGCGGACGGGCGGACGGGCGGACGGATTGAATAATCGATCGGTTGTTATTTTTTATTGGTTTATTCAAAAAAAATGTCGAATTTTGCACCCCTTTAAGTCAATCATTCAATAAATCAATAAATCAATCATTTAAACAATGCCAACCAAAATCAGATTACAGAGAAGAGGTAAAAAGGGACAAGCTTTTTACCACATTGTTATTGCGGATGGTCGTGCACCACGTGACGGAAAGTTCATAGAACGAATTGGCATCTATAACCCCATCGCAAAACCCGCTGAAATTGAGCTCGAATTCGACAAGGCCCTCGACTGGCTGAAGAAAGGCGCTCAACCCACCGAAACAGTAAAAGCGATCCTGGCTTACAAGGGCGTCATGTATAAAAACCACCTTCTGAAAGGCGTTCAGAAAGGCGCCATGACCCTGGAACAGGCTGATGCCAAATTCCAGACATGGCTCGACGAAAAACATGTCAAAATCTCACAGAAGAAAAACGAACAGGACCTCAATGTTAAGGACACCCGGAAAAAACTGCTGGAAAATGAAGTGAAGGTCAATGAAGCAAAAGCCGCTGCCATTGCAAAAAAATTAAATAAAGTGCGTCTGGATGAAGCTGCCCATGCCGCTGAAGCAAGAGAAACAGCAGCAGCAGCCCTCGCCTCAAAAGTTGCCGAAATGGCAGGAGTTGATGATGCAACAAAAGCAGCCGAAAGGGTCGAAGAGCCTGCTAATGAGATAGTTGAAGCACCTGTTGAGAGTGTAGATGAGGCTACTGTGGTTGATATTGCTGAGACCCCTGATACTGAGATCACACCAGAGACTGACGCCGAAACTTCAACCGACACTCCTGAAACAAAACCGGAAGCCTGAAACACCGATCGCGTTTGTTCCTATGAATAAGGATGACTTTTATTACCTGGGAAAAGTACTGAAAACTCATGGTAATAAAGGTGACGTTCTGGTTCATCTCGATGTGGATGATCCTGAAAGGTACCACAAACTTGAATCCGTTTACCTCGATCTGCATGGTGAACGGATTCCTTTTTTTATCACCAGTCTTGAACTCAAACACAACAGAAGGGCAATCGTCCGGTTCGTTGATTTCGAAACACTTGAAGACGCTGAGAGCCTGGCAGGCCTGGAGATGTACCTTCCGATCACCACACTTCCCGTGCTGAAGGGCAGTCAGTTTTATTATCATGAGATCAAAGGATTTCAGGTGATCGATCAGAACCATGGTAAGATCGGTGTGATCGATGACATCCTTGAATTACCACATCAATCCCTGTTACAGATCCGGCTTGGCGAAAAGGAGATCCTGATCCCCATCGTGGATGAGATCATTAAAAAAGTCGACCGCGGGAAAAAGCTCCTGATGATCGAGGCCCCGGCCGGATTGATCGAAATTTACCTGTAATCCGAACCATGTCATTCCATTTCCGTCAATTCACCGTTGAAGATGAACAGAGTACCCTTCGCGTTGGTACTGATGCCATGTTACTCGGGTCATGGGCGACTCCCGGAAAGTCAGAGAATATACTCGATATCGGAACAGGTTGCGGCATTCTGGCCCTGATGATGGCACAAAAATCGGAAGCCATGATCGAAGCGATCGAAATCGACCGGGATTCTATCCTTGAAGCACGGACTAATTTTTTAAACAGTCCATGGGCATCAAGGATCTCAGCGATACACGATTCTCTTCAGAGGTTTTCAGGCAGAGTAAATGCAGCTTACGATTTTATCATTGCCAATCCACCCTACTTCGACCATGCCCTGAAGTCGCCCTCCTCAAGAAACAATCAAACCCGGCACTGTGAAAGCCTTACATTCGGTGAATTGGCATGTTCTGTAAGCCGTTTATTGTCCGGACACGGTTGCTTTGTAGTAATTTTGCCTTCAGAGACTGCTCACCGGTTCCAGGAAATTTGTCAAGAAACCGGAATGAATTTATCACGAAGGTTGGTTGTTTTTCCAAAACCTGATTTGCCACCCAAAAGGATCCTGATGGATTTCATTAAGGAAAATGTAACGCATCCTGAAACTTCGGAGTTGACGATTCTCGATGCTGCAGGGAAATTCACTACTGAATATTTAAATCTGACAAAGGCTTTTCACAACTTTTGACCCACTCTGAAAAGATTTCATACGCATGATTTGCATTGAGATTACTTTTCGGAGTTTGCTCAACATTTAATTTTAAATTTGCATACATAGTACGATTACACGAAGATCTACGGAGGAGAGGCGATTGCTGAAGAATTCCTCCGGCAGTCAACTTTGTTTTCTGTTCATCAATAAAATTTGCAGAACATGATGTTACACGATTTGTACCTCCACGGCATCACAGTGTTCATGGGCTTCTTTGCCATGTTGAATCCTATTGGGAACATCCCGGTTTTTCTAAGTATGGTGCAGGATTTTGATAAAAAGACACAGAACAAGGTCGCCCTCCGTGCAACAATCACTGCGTTTTCGATCATTGCCATCTTTTGTATTTTCGGACATATTATTTTCCGTGTATTCGGGATTACCGTACCAGCTTTCCAGATTGCCGGCGGGATCATTGTTTTCATCATCGGATTTCAGATGCTCAATGCAAAGGAAAATCACCTTCATGCGCAGTCGCCTGAAGAGAAGGAACAGATGATGAAAGTCGCACACGATATGGCAATTACTCCATTGGGAATTCCACTGCTGGCAGGTCCCGGAACCATATCCTCCGCCATGAATTTTGTAGGCATTGAGAAATCCATTTCGAATGTGATTATGGTGATCGCAATTTTCGGGATTATGTGTTTGATCACCTATTTGTTATTTGTTTCGTCACAAGTTATCGCCAATAAAATAAATCCCAGCATGCTTAAGGTGGTTTCCCGGATCATGGGCCTGATACTTGCAGTTATCGCGGTGCAGATGTTGATCAACGGCATCGAAGGCACCATCGACATTTTCAACCAGTCCAAATGATGAACATAAGGATGCTCCTCTTTGTTTTTGGCACAATTCTGCTTGTTTCCTGTATAAAGACCAAAACTGAATACTGGCCGGATGGAAATAAAAAATCGGAGATTTCCCTGAAGGACGGAAAATATGAAGGCCTTGCAACCTATTGGTTTGAAAATGGAAACATTCAAACAACCTGCACTTACAGGAATAATGTGGTTGACGGAATCTTGAGAAGCTACTATCCGTCGGGAACGCTTCAGTCGGAACAGCACTTCAGTAACGGTCAGATGGACGGGACCGTAAAGTCCTGGGATGCTTCAGGTACCCTGATGAATAAAAGCAATTACCGGCATGGTATTTTACATGGATGGTGTACTGAATATTATTCCAATAAGGCAGTAAAATTTGAGGGAAATTATGTTGAAGGCGACCATGACGGGATCTGGCTGTATTATGATCCGTCGGGTATGATCGTGGGAAAGGGAATTTTCAACCGCGGAAATGGAATTCAAAAGACATTTTACGAAAATGGAGCCACGAAACAGGTTACACATTATACAAAAAATGAAAAGAATGGCGAGGAAGTATTCTATAAACCTGACGGCTCGCCGGATATCATCAATTACTTTGAAAATGGAAAACTGGTCAGCAAAATCAAAAAATGATTTCCATAAATAATTATGGGTTTTTGTTTGGTCAGTCGGATAGAACTCTGTAATTTTGCAACTGTTATTTAATTCACAAAGATTTCGGTTCACAACGCGATCAACCTAAAAAACACCGGATCAACCTGTTACAAAATCATTCAAAGTAGACACAAGATCAGTATTTTACATAATTTATATCACTGTCAATCATCATTAAAAAAGGATCATTATGAACTTAGAGAAAATCATGAACGACCTGGAGAAAAAACATCCGGGTGAAAATGAGTACCTCCAGGCTGTCAGGGAAGTACTTGAATCAATAGAAGATGTCTACAATGAGAACCCGCATTTTGAATCGGCGAATCTGATCGACAGGCTCGTGGAGCCTGATCGTATATTAACTTTCAAAGTTTGCTGGGTTGACGACAGCGGTAAAGTACAGGTGAATTTGGGCTACAGGGTTCAGTTTAACAATGCTATCGGCCCGTATAAAGGCGGATTGCGGTTCCATCCCAGTGTTAACCTGAGCATTCTGAAATTTTTAGGATTTGAACAAATTTTCAAGAACAGTCTTACTACCCTACCAATGGGAGGAGCCAAGGGAGGTTCGGATTTTGATCCCAAGGGTAAATCCAATGCAGAGATAATGCGTTTTTGCCAGTCATTCATGCTCGAACTGTGGAAAGTTATCGGACCTGAAACGGATGTTCCGGCCGGGGATATTGGTGTCGGAGGTCGTGAGATCGGTTTTTTATATGGCATGTACCGGAAACTTGCTCGTGAAAATTCGGGTGTACTCACCGGAAAGGGACTCAACTGGGGCGGCAGTCTCATTCGCCCTGAAGCAACCGGCTTCGGCGCTGTTTATTTCGCAAAGGAAATGCTTGCGACCAAGGGGGAATCATTCAAGGGCAAGGTTGTCGCCATTTCCGGATTCGGAAATGTTGCCTGGGGCGCTGCCATTAAAGCCACTGAACTTGGGGCTAAAGTTGTTACGATTTCCGGTCCTGATGGCTATATTTATGATCCTGACGGCATCTCGGGCGAAAAGATCGAATTCCTTCTCGAATTACGAGCATCGAACCAGGATATTGTAAAACCATATTCGTATGAATTCCCGAATGCACAGTTCCACCAGGGAAAACGTCCCTGGGAGGTAAAATGCGACATCGCGTTGCCTTGTGCCACACAAAACGAACTTGGCAAGGAGGATGCTTTGAACCTGATCAGGAACGGCGTATTGTGTGTCGCTGAAGGTGCAAATATGCCCAGCACACCTGAAGCCGTGGAACAGTTCCTCGAAAACAAGATCCTCTTCGCCCCCGGAAAAGCCGTTAATGCAGGCGGGGTCGCGACTTCAGGACTTGAAATGTCGCAGAATGCCATGAAACTGAGCTGGCCGAGTAAAGAAGTGGATGAACGGTTGCATCATATCATGTGCAGCATTCACGAGGCTTGTGTTAAACATGGCAAAGACCGGGATGGCTACGTAAATTATGTAAAAGGCGCCAATGTAGCCGGATTTCTCAAGGTTGCCAGTGCCATGATGGATCAGGGAGTGATTTGAAAAAATCCCGGCTTTCCTGCCGGGATTTTTTTTATCTTTGCCCATGCAATTTGTCAACCCACTATTCCTGATTGCCTTGACAGCATTGGCAATCCCGATACTTATACACCTTTTTAATTTCCGGAAATACAAAAAGGTCTATTTTACCAATGTCCATTTTTTGCAGGAAATTCAGCAGGAGACAAAGAAGCAATCGCAACTGCGGCAACTGCTCATCCTTTTGGCAAGGTTGTTAGCCATTGCATCACTTGTCTTCGCGTTTGCACAACCATACCTGCCCGCGTCAAAGGAACAAAAAAAGATCACCGGACAGCGGGCAGTCAGCATTTACATTGATAATTCTTTTTCCATGGAAGCTGTTGCAACAGAAGGGACATTACTGGATATTGCAAAAACCAAAGCACTTGAAATTTCCTCAGCCTACACGCAATCGGAATTGTTTCAATTGGTTACCAACGATTTTGAGGGCCGCCACCAGCGATTTGTCAGTGTTGAAGATTTCCGCAAACTAGTTGATGACGTTCAGATTTCTCCGTCATCAAGATCGGTTTCAGAGGTGATCAACAGACAAAACGACCTGCTCCCGGAAAATCAAAAAATGAGTAAAGATGCGTACCTCATTTCGGATTTCCAAAAAAATACAGCTTCCATGCTGCAGGCAAAACCCGACTCTTCGATCAGTTGGTTTCTGGTACCCTTAAAAGCAGAAAAAAGAGATAATCTTTTTATCGATTCGGTATATTTCCTGTCACCGGTCCATCAACCGGGGCAACCGGTCAGTCTCAGGATTCGTATTCATAACGCATCCGGCGAATCGCTGGAGAAGATCCCGGTTAAACTTACCATCAATTCGGTTCAGAAAGCGATTTCAAGTTTTTCAGTTTCAGCTAATTCCATCATGGAAGTTACCATGCCCTTTACCGAAAATTCATCCGGTGTCCAGTATGGTCAAGTTGAAATTGTTGATTATCCGATAGTTTATGATGATAAATTTTTCTTTTCGTATGTTGTATTGCCTTCCATACCAATCCTTTGTATCAATGAAAAGGATGGAAACAATTACCTGAATGCGCTTTTTGACAATGATTCGACCATCCGGTTTACCAATAGCCAGGTCAAACAAATTGATTATGGTAATCTTTTTGCCAATGCATTGCTGATCGTGAACGGACCCGAAGAAATTTCTTCAGGCCTGGCTCAGGAACTGAACAGGTATGTGCGTGCCGGCGGAAACCTGGTTGTTTTTCCACCGGCGAAGGGAAGTACAGATTCCTACAATGAGTTGTTATCACACTTCAATCTCCCGGGTTATACAGGAATTGACACGATCCGGCAGCGTATCGCGGGCATCAATGTTGAGAGTGCGATTTATAATGATGTGTTTGAAAAAAATGCAAGCGGTAAAGTTGTTTTTCCGGATAACATCGACCTTCCGATGGTTCAGAAACATTACACACTCCGCCAGGGAATCCGGAGCAGAGAAGAGGTGTTGCTAAGGCTACAGAACAACCAGCCGTTTCTGATATCGGCGCCGGTCGACAAAGGGAAAGTGTACCTGTTTTCAGCTCCGGCCGATGATACCTGGACCCTGTTCCCGAAACATATGATCTTTGTCCCCACCCTGTATAAAATTGCATTGTTAAGCAACCCGTCTCAACCTCTTTATTACATCACCGGTGAAAACGTGACGATTGAAATCCCTGCAGATTCAAATTCGGAATCAAATATTTATAAACTTAAAAAACCCGAATCGGGGTATGAAGTGATCCCGGAAATCAGAAAATTCGGAACGAACATTTCGCTCCTTACCCACGACCAGATAAAAGATGCAGGGTTTTATTCAGTCAGTCGCGGGAACAAGACGGCCGCCGGTCTTGCTTTTGATTTTAACCGGAAGGAATCAGATCTGAGTTGTTTCAGCATGCCGGAACTTCAACAACAACTCGACCGGCTGCCGGTGAAGGATATACGGATCCTCAGGGAGCAAAAGACATCGCTCACACGGGAGATCAATCAGATAAAACAAGGTACCCAACTTTGGAAATTGTTCATCATTCTGGCACTCATCTTCATTGCCTGTGAAATTGCGCTGATCCGTTTAGTGAAATGACAGACTTTCGCGATTCAGAAAAACTGCTTCATCCGGAAACAAATAAAGCATTTATTTTCTGGGTGCTGCTTGCTTATTCCATCGTTGAAATCACTGGAATAATATTTCATCCGATGTGGCGGGATGAAATACATTTCTGGTCCATTTCCGGTGAAAGTTCTTCACTAAGTGATCTCCTGCAGCGAAAAGCCTGGGATGGTCATCCCGATTTATGGTATCTGCTGGCGTTTACCATAAGGCGATTGAGCGATGATCCGGTTTCGTTGCAATTACTGCATTCCGCGATCGCCATCTTCACTGTATTCCTGATCCTTAAATACGCTCCATTTAAGCGGATCCACCGGGTCCTTCTTGTTTTCGGATATTTCTACCTGTTTGAATATGCCACGATCAGCCGGAATTATGCCATTGGTATTCTGTTGATCACGTTAATACTTATCCTGTATCGCCGACGATTTCGGTCGTTTTTCCTGCTTGCCCTGGTATTATTTTTCCTGGCACAAACCAATATTTTCGGACTGATTTTCTGCATCGTGTTCCTTTTGACATGGACCTTCGAATTTTTTTATTCAAGATCAATCAGAACTGCATTGCTTAAGAGGAAAACGGTACTTGTCGCAGGTTTTCTGCTTATCATTACCGGGATGGCATATGCTGTTCACTCCGTGATTCCGCCATCTGTAACTCCGGCTGTGGGAGTCATGGATTTTTCGTTATCACAATTGACCCTCCGGGAACTGATCCGGTCATTTGGAACTTTATGGAGAGCCTGGATCCCGATACCAGTTCTGAATTTGCAATTCTGGAACACAAATTTGATAGGAAATGAACCGGTACAAGCCATCCTGGCATTGATCCTGATATTTGCAGCAGGTGTTTTATTCATTAAACGTCCGGTCGTTCTGTTTCTGTACGTTACGGGTTTGGTTGGTATCATTGCATTTATCTTCATAATTTTTTTCGGATACTTACGGCATCACGGTCATCTGTATATCCTTCTTATAGCTTGCATATGGCTTAAAGCTTATTCCCCGGAACGTGATATTGTCATTCGTCCCGGTCTTCTTGAAAAATTCTATGGCTGGCAAAAAAGAAACGCGGGTCATCTTTTTTCTATCCTGCTGATCATACATGTTCTGGTTGGTATATACGCGTATTCAGTTCAGCTCATGGTACCTTTTTCTGCCGGTAAAGAAACGGCAAGGTATATACGGCAACAAAAACTGGACAGGTTCCTGATTGCAGGTGACAAGGATATTTCCTTAGAAACGGTTTCAAGCTATTTAGATAAAAAAGTATTTTTCTTTTCCAGGAATCAATTCAGCATTTATATGGATTATGACCCATCACAGCGACGTATACTCACGGAATCCGGGGTGTTAAACCTGGCTGACAGTTTATTGAAGAGCAGCGGAGATACGATGGTCCTGGTAATGAATTATTCATTAAAAACCAATCAGGGCCTAAACGTGAGAAAAATTCAGTCGTTTGAAAAAAGCATTGTTCCTGATGAAGGCTATTATCTTTATTTTCTATCGCCCATAGAAAATCAATAATTACCCTGATGTTCGAGTCTGTCTCCATCAGAAAATAAATTTACCGGCCTTGTATTACCTTTTGCCTTTTTTCCTGATTAAGCAGGAAAAAGCCATGGAAAATTACACAGGCCATTCGTCGATCAGGAATTGGGCGGAAGATGACCGTCCACGGGAAAAATTAATACTGAAGGGCAGGTACAGCATGAGTGATGCGGAACTGCTGGCCATACTCATCGGGTCTGGCACGAGGCATGAATCAGCGGTTGGTCTTGCAAAAAACATTTTACGGCTTGGCAACGATAACCTTGTTGAATTATCAAAGCTGAGTATTACCGACCTGGTCAAAGTAAAAGGAATCGGCCAGGCGCGAGCGGTCACGATCCTGGCAGCCATGGAATTAGGTCGTCGGAGGAATGAATCGGAGGTTCTGGTACGGGATAAAATAAAAACCAGCCGTGATGCTTATGAAATATTCCGGAGCACCATAGGCGACCGGCCTTATGAAGAGTTCTGGATCATTCTGCTCAACAGGGCCAACAAGGTAATTAAAAAATGTAACATCAGTGAGGGCGGGATCTCCGGTACTGTTGTCGATCCGAAGAAGATATTCAAGATCAGCCTCGATAACCATGCTTCGTCGATCATTCTTGGGCACAATCATCCTTCAGGCGTTGTCACTCCCAGTGAAGCTGATTGCAGGATCACAAAAAAACTCCGTGATGCAGGTGCGATGCTGGAAGTCGCGGTATTGGATCATCTGATCATCGGGGAGGATAGTTACTATAGTTTCGCGGATGAGGGAGGGTTGTAAAATGAACAGTGAACAGTGAACAATGAACAGTGAACAATGAACAATGAACAATGAACAATGAACAATGAAGGTCGGGGAGTTAGATTATGACAGGATTAAATTTTGTAGTTGGAAAGTAGTTCAAACCTGTAATCCAATTTTAAGAAATGTTCAAGAAACCCGGGAAGTGCGAACCTGACATTGTCTATTGATTTCAGGCTGTCGTGGAATACGACGATGGAACCATTTTGGGTATGGTCAATCGCGTTTTTCAAACATTGCGCGGGTGTTGTGTGGCGGTGAAAATCATAGGTCAGAACCGACCAGAGGATGAACTTAAAATCCTTGCGGAGCAGGAAATATTGTGAAGGGGTAAAGCGGCCGTATGGTGGCCTGAAAAGTTTGGTGTCGAAATATTCCCTGCAGCGGTAAACATCTTCGATATAAGCCCCCGGCGGGGTTTGCCAGCCATTGAGATGATGGAACGTGTGATTTCCGATGCCATGACCTTCAAGCATCACCCGGTTGAAAATATCAGGATGCTTCCGTACATTATCCCCTACCAAAAAAAAAGTGGCTTGTACCCTAAACTCCGAAAGGATGTCAAGTACTTCCGGGGTTGCATCAGGAACCGGTCCATCGTCGAAGGTGAGATAAATGATTTTCTCCCGGTGGGGCAATTCACAAACGAGGTATCGCGGGTTGAACCACCTGAAGAAAAAAGGCGGTCTGACAGCTTTCATAGAATTCAGGGTTGATAAACCTTTTCGATATACAGGTCGTAATACTTCTTGAGGGTTGCCCCCGTCATATCAGCCAGTTTTTCCTGCCCGGCCTCTTTTGTAACCTGACTTAACCGTTGCATGGTGAAAACCCCTTCCTGAATGCTCAGGTCCATCAATTTAAGGTCTTTGTCGGGGAACGAGAAGAAATATTCCAGATCTTCCGTGACATTTTTGTTGAGCTTTTCAGCCAATGAATTTGCCCTGGCAGTCTCTCCGGTTTTATAATACGCGCTGATGAGCGGCATAGTAAAGAAATCATACGCGACAACCGTTTCCGGCATTACTTCCAGGCAACGATCGAGGACTTTTTTTGCGGAATCGGGTTTGCCTTCGCTGATCAATGCATCGGCCAACCGTCCGAAAAGGCCGCGTAGGTTCATGACCATCCGGGCATTGGTTTCATCGATGTATATCCCGGGTTTATTCATATTGCCCCACTTAAACCGGTTCATGAGGTTATCGTACATCACATCGGTATTGATCTCGCCGATCTGGCCCTCCGGGCTGTTTGCTTTTACAGGCAGCAACCGGTAAGCAAGTCCTTCGAGGTGAAAATATTTCTCAAGCCCGATATAGGTTTCGGTGCCGGTGGTCATCACAAAATATACCGGCCGCTTCCAGTTGTTGGTGGCCAGCAGGTCCAGGATCATCAGGTTGGCTTTTTCGACAGCCTGAGCTTTTATCTCCCAGCGGATGGTATCGAGCCGGTTCGCCATTTTTGCAGTGATGCTCCCGGTTTTCATGAGTGCTGCAGAGTCGTAGGTGACCATGAATTTTTTAGTCGGGAAAAAATCGATCATACCGATCTGCGAAGTATTCATCTTAAGTTTACTATCGTCCCGGGCGATGATGTCAAATAAGGCTTTCACATCGACATAAACATTTTTAAGTCCTTCATCTTCAATCAGGTAGGTCACGTCATGATTACCCTGTCGGTATTTTTCTTTCGTGAGTGAAAATGGCACCGGGTCGGAATCATAGGCTTTCCGTTTCATCTGGTCGATATACCAGTCGGTATTCAGGAGACTGAGATTCACTACGCGAACATCGGTACGGATTCCCTCCACTTCCTGCGCATACCACAACGGGAATGTATCGTTATCTCCGTTGGTAAAGAGGATGGCATCGGAAGCACACGAATTGAGGTAATCTTCAGCAACCGCAAGTGCAGTGTAACGGCCTGACCGGTCATGGTCATCCCATCCCTGTTGTGCCATCAGGGATACAACACCCATTCCGGAAACGACCGATACAATCAACGCGGTAATCATCCCGGTTTTCTTCCGGAGCCAATCGACAAGCTGTGGAATTGCCAGGCCGATCCATATGGCAAACGCATAAAATGATCCGGCAAACGAATAGTCGCGTTCACGGGGTTGAGGAGAATGTGAGTTGAGGTACAAGACTATTGCCAGGCCAGTCATCACGAACAGCAGAAAAATTACCCAGGCACTTTGTTTGTCATTGCGAAGGGTATAGTAAATACCTATCAATCCGAGAAGGAGCGGAAGGAAATAGAAACTGTTGTCCCCCTTGCTTTTCCGGCTTTCAGGTATGTCCTGTGGGCCAAGCCTCATCTGGTCGATAATCCTGATCCCGCTCTTCCAGTTTCCGTCGAGTTTATTGCCCATTCCCTGGATATCATTCTGCCTTCCTGCGAAATTCCACATGAAATACCGGTAATACATGTGAATCAACTGGTAATTCCAAAAAAAAGCAAGGTTCTCTGAGAACGTCGGTACATTCAATTTTTCGCCCTGATCGCCATTCTGCACCTCAAGCGGAACTCCTTTTACATGCCCCCACCGGATATATTCCTCTTCAAACCGGGGTTCGGACTGGTCCCACATTCGCGGAAAAAGAGTTGTGAAGCGGGGATCGTAAACGGGGATCACCTTTTCCCGATTATCAGTGATGATATATTTTCCCGATTTCAAATCTTTGGCATATACCGGGTTTCCATCGGTCCGGTCAATTACAGGAGCATTGTAATACTGGCCTTTAAAAAGCGGCCAGTCCCCATATTGTTCCCGGTTCAGATAGGTAAGCAGGTACATGGCATTTTCAGGGTTGTTTTCATCGATCGGGGTATCTGCATTGCTGCGAATGACCAGGAGCAGAAACGAGGAATATCCGACCACAATAAAAGTAATTCCAAGGATGATCGCGTTCCACACCGGTTTTGCCATTTTTCTCGTGTAGGAAAGGCCCCAGATGATCGCGCTGATCAACAGGACAAAATAAATGACTGTACCGGTGTTGAACGGAAGTCCGATGGTATTGATAAAGAAAAGTTCAAACAAGCCGGCCAGTTTGATGATCCATGGGATGATCAGGTACATCACCACTGCAAGGATCAGAATAGAGAGGATTGAAGTTAAAATCATTCCTGACCAACCGGGTTTTGGAAACTTTTTAAAATAATAAACAAACGTGATGGCAGGGATGGCAAGCAGGTTAAGCAGGTGTACGCCAATGGAAAGCCCCATCAGGTATGCAATCAGTATGAGCCACCGGTAGGCATGCTTATCCCGGGCATGTTCCTCCCATTTGAAAATAGCCCAGACAACGATCGCGGTAAAAAATGAGGACATGGCATACACTTCGCCTTCAACCGCCGAAAACCAGAATGAATCCGTAAAGGTATAAGCCAGGGATCCGGTCAATGCAGCTCCCATGACGGTCCACATCTTCAGGTTTGTCATCTCTCCCTGCCTGAGTGCAATCTTCTTCGCGATCATGGTGATGGTCCAGAAGAGGAACAGGATGGTAAATCCGCTGGCTAATGCCGACATGGTGTTCACCATTCTGGCAACATGTGTCAAATCACCGAACGCGAACAGCGAAAAAAACCTTCCGATCAATTGGAATAAGGGGGCCCCCGGGGGATGACCGACTTCAAGCTTGAAGGCGGTTGCAATGTACTCCCCGCAATCCCAGAAACTCATTGTAGGTTCCGAGGTGACGATATAAACCACAGAGGCAATGGCAAACACAATCCAACCCAGGATGTTGTTGATCTTCTTATAACTGTTCATGGAGCTTGGCATAAAGGAAGGCAAAGGTAGGAAAAATAGCAACATTTTTGTATTTTTGCGGGCTGTTGAAATACCTTCTGGAATGAACAGACTCGTTTTGATACGTCATGGTGAAAGCACCTGGAACAGGGAAAACCGTTTTACCGGATGGACAGATGTTGATCTGTCGGAACGCGGGATCCGGGAGGCCATTGAAGCCGGCAGGATCCTGAAAAGGGAGGGCTTTGAATTTAAAATCGCCTTTACCAGTTACCTGACCCGTGCCCTTCGAACCTTATGGCTGATCCTGGAAGAAATGGACCTTCAATGGATCCCCGTTGAAAAAACATGGCGGCTGAATGAAAAACATTACGGTGTACTGCAGGGGCTGAATAAATCGGAAATGGCTGAAAAATATGGCGATGAGCAGGTACTGATCTGGCGAAGGAGTTACGACATCCGGCCACCCGCGCTTGATATGGACGATCCGCGTCATCCAAGGTTCGATCATCGCTACAAGGATCTTGATCCACATGAAATCCCCGGGACAGAAGCCCTCAAGGATACCGTTGAACGCATCGTACCTTACTGGAAAGAACAGATGGAGCCGGCACTCGCCAAACACAAGCAAGTCGTGGTTTCAGCCCATGGTAACAGCCTTCGTGGCATCCTGAAATATTTAAAGAACATTTCTGATCAGGAAATTGTCGGTATCAACCTCCCCACCGGAATACCTTATGTGTTCGAATTCGATGACCGGATGAAACTGCAGAAGGACTATTTCTTAGGTGACCCGGAAGTGATCAAAAAACTGATGGAGGAAGTAGCCAACCAGGGCAAGAAAAAGTAATCCCACCCTTGACATGACAAAACGCTGGGTGATCCCTGATATCCATGGTTATGTAAAAACCGTCACATCACTGGTAAAAGAACTTATCAGGCCCACGCGCTATGACGAAATATATTTTTTGGGCGACTACATCGATCGTGGCCCCGACTCGAAAGGGGTGATCGATTTCATCCGGTCGATGCAGGACGATGAATACAATGTTACCCCTCTCAAGGGGAATCATGAGGATTTCATGGTTGAATTGTATGATGCCGCGAAGAGATCAAAAAACACCTGGTTACCCAAATTCGGCAACAAAAAAAACAAAACGTGGTTTGAAGTGGGAGGAAAACCCACGCTTGAAAGTTTTGGCATACAACATATCCGTGATGTTCCGGGTGATTACATCGAATGGATGCGAAACCTCACCCATTACGTTGAGCTGGACAAGTTTGTCCTCGTTCATGCCGGACTGAATTTCAAGAATGATAATCCTTACGAAGATCTCCAATCCATGCTCTGGTTGCGTGAATACGAAATCAGACCTGAGAAGATCGGCGGCCGGCGGATCATTCACGGCCATGTACCGGTAAACATGGAATTGATCATCCAATCGATCAGGAATAAAGTTTATAAATTCATCGACCTGGATAATGGACCATATCTTACCGGAAAAGATGGATTTGGTAACCTGGTCGCGTTGGAACTGGAGAACATGGAGATGGTGATCCAGTATAATATGGATGTTTGACGGGCGGACGGGCGGACGGGCAGTCAAGCGGACAAGCGGACGGGCGGACAAGCGGACAAGCGGACGGGCGGACAAGCGGACGGGCGGACAGGTTTACTACATTCAATCATTCAATCATTCAATCATTCAATAATTTTATTAATTGCTTCCTTTAATTTTCCTTCAATTGGCAGGTAGTTGAAATTTGCCCAGAAAAGGTCATCCTGAACCCCGACGACCTGGTCCCACCTCTGATTGACCCCGATGGATTTATCCCCTTTGAAATTTTTAATCTTTTCCGGATCATGGGTGGCTTCTGTTACGACAACCTCGTTTATATGAGCGAATTTCAACTTCTGCACGGTAGCGGGGTTGTAAAAGGTAAGCCAGTTTTTTATGTGGATGGTATTCAGGTAATAGGCGCCATTCCTGGCCGAATAGGTTGTAGTCCATTCCATGATTGGCATTTCCTGATACCAGCCCTGTTTATCGCGGATCGTATATTGTCGCTTGTATTTTTGTTTCTCGAACTGGTCATATGCGTTGAAACTGGGTTTTTGTGTGATCTTCAGCAGGGCAAAATCGGTTCCGTCAATCATGAGTTCACCTTTCCACAAGGTCTTTTTTAAACCTTCTTTCTGGTCAAACCAGATGTGGTAAATTTTCCCGCCTTCCGGTTTTATCAGCTCTTCCATTTTAAAGGTGTAGTACCGGAACATCGCCTCATCCAGCACTGTCCGGATATAAAATTCCACGAAATCATTAATAAAATTGCATCCCAGGCATCCGGCGTTTTTTCCGAGGTCACCAATGGAATTCACCAGGCCGGTATCGGAAAGGACTCGCCCCTTCAGCAGGCAGGGAATGTTTGACCGCCGTTTTTTATCTTTTTCGTGTTTCCGCTTATAATGAGTGTATCCGGTTTTCAAATCCCCGATGATGGCTTCGGTATATTCGGCTAATTTCCCGTTGACATATTTCTGCGAACGTACGAAGGCGGTAAGGATCAGTGAATCTTTACCATAGTTTTCAGGAATGTTTGCCACAACGCGCCTGATCACCTCCTCCGGGGAAAGGGCAACGATCTCGACCTCTGCCAGTTGCATTGTGGCAGGTTTTAAAGAAAGTTTTATCGTATTGGCCTGCAAACCGGAAACCGCTCTTTTCAGGGTACCATAGCCCATGTAAGCAACCTGGAGTGTATCGTCCACAAATCTGGCCGGGACTTCCAGTTTAAACAGACCATCTTCATTGGTAACCGTACCGATGGTGCTGTTCTGAATGGATATCTGGGCGAATGGCAGGCCATTTCCGGTTACCGAGTCGGTAATGATCCCTGACAGGGAAATCATATCCTGAGATATTGCTTTGAAAGTAAAAAGCATGGACAATATCATGATCTGGACCGGGAAAACCAGTGAAGGCTTCATGGCGGGATTTTTTAATAAAGATAGGATAATTTTCGATTGGACGATTTACGGTTGACGAATGAATTGAACGATTTTCGATTGGACGATTTACGATTGACGAATGAATTGAGCGATTTTTGATTTACGATTGGTAGTGCTGATTATCGTTTATCGTCAATCAGAAAATTTAATCTGCAATCGTAAATCGTCCAATCGTAAATTGTCAATGGTCCAATCGAAAAATTTTTCCGTTTTTTCTCGTCTGCAATCTTTGATTTACGATTGGTAGTGCTGATAATCGCAGATCGTCAATCAGAAAATTTAATCTGCAATCGTAAATCGTCCAATCGAAAATTGTCAATCGTCTAATCGAAAATTTTATCATTTTTTTCTTGTCTGCAATCTTTGATTGTTTTTTGCTGTAACAAGGCTTTTCACGATAATGGAAAGCAATTCATCAACTTCCTTCTTTAGTTCTTTTAGCTGATCCTTTGAAAGGAATCCCATCTCCTCAATCACGATCAGCCAATATTCGGTTTCATCTAATTCTTCTTCAACAATCTTTAGTTTATTGATGAAATCCCTGGATGATTTTGACCGGCAAGCAGCCCTGTAATTAGATCCGGCTGATGATCCTGAACGCGCTATTTGCTTTGAAATTACCTGCGCTGAGTGATTTTTTGGTAAATGATCTGACATCTTTAAAATCCTGATGCCAAATTTTTTTATGCGTTCTTTTAATTCTTCTGCTGTCATAATCGCTATTTCGGTTTACGAGGTGATATTTATAGCACGAAGATCAACAACCGGAAAACAGTGTTGTCAGATAATTTTCGATTGGACGATTTACGAGTGACGAATGAATTGAACGATTTTTGATTGACGATTGGTCGTGTTCATAATCGCAGATCGTCAATCAGAAAATTTAATCTGCAATCGTAAATCGTCCAATCGAAAATTGTCAATGGTCCAATCGAAAATTTTTTCCGTTTTTTCTTGTCTGCAATCTTTGATTGACGATTGGTAGTGCTGATAATCGTAAATCGTAAATCAAACAATTTAATCTGCAATCGTAAATCGTCCAATCGTAAATTGTCAATGGTCCAATCGAAAATTTTTTCCGTTTTTTTTTGTCGGCAATCTTTGATTTAGGATTAGTCGTGCTGATAATCATAAATCGTAAATCAAACAATTCAATCTGCAATCTAAAATCGTCCAATCGTAAATTCCTATTGTTTATTCTTCCAGCATCAACGTCTTTATCAAAGTCTCATCGACCTGGGTCAGCAGGTTGGTTTCAAGATTTTCGTGGGAGCCAAAATATCCCTGAACCTGTTCTTTCGCCACCAGCGTAGGCCCGGCAGTCATGGTGGCGCGAAATGAAGAGAACCTGTAATTCGCGGGATGTTCGGTGACCCCGTGTCGCCAGGGATTCTGGTTGACATACCGGATCATATCCAGGACAGAAGGGGTCGACCGGATTTCCTTTCGCTTGAGTTTGAATTTAAAGACCTTCCCCTCCTTTTCGTTGTGTTTGTTATACCCTTTTGAGTAGCTGTTGAAAAGCAATGCAAAAGGTTTATAAAGGCTTCCGCCGGCATCATCACGGATTCGGATCAGGAAGTGGAGATGGTCACTCAACAGGCAATAGGCATATGTTTCCGCGATCGGGCAAATATGTGCCTGGTAGAGTTTCAGGAAAAACCGATAGGCCTCTTCGCTTTCGAAAAGCGGATCGCCGTTTTTTGCCCGGTTGTATACATGATAGTATTTTCCCGGTTCCAATAATGTTGTTTTCATAAACAGGTTTTCGGCTTAATCGGGGAAGGGGGAAAAAGGTGGGGGGATTGTTGATAACTTTTTGAGGTGTTTGCTGCCCCGCGGAACCCGGCGAGGTGCGGCTAATGCAAGGTAAAATAATAGGGCAAATGAACTCTTTAGGCTTTTCTGCTAAAAAAGAAGCCACGCTTACCGCCTTAACCTTAGACGTAGTAAAATCATCAGAAATTGAAGGCGAATTGCTCAACTATGACCAGGTGCGTTCGTCCATTGCAAGGCGTTTGGGCATCAACACCGCAGGACTGGTGTCGAGCAGCCGCCATATCGAAGATGTGGTAGAAATGATGCTGGATGCGACCCAACACTACACCTTGCCTTTAACCGAAAAACGTTTGTTTGGTTGGCACGCGGCACTTTTCCCCACAGGATACAGCGGACCTTACCGAATAGAAGCGGGACGATACCGCACTGGTGAAATGCAAGTGGTTTCAGGCGCTATGGGCAAAGAAAAAGTGCATTACGAAGCCGTAAAGCCTGAATTGGTAAAAACGGAAATGGACAAGCTTTTGGATTGGTTCAACAGTGCAAACCACCTTGATCCTGTTTTAAAAGCCGCAATAGCGCACTTTTGGTTTATCATAATTCACCCCTTTGATGACGGAAACGGCAGAATTGGAAGAGCTCTGACCGACATGTTGCTTGCCCGAGCCGAAGGTAGCACAGAACGTTTTTACAGTATGTCGGGCCAAATATTAACCGAACGCAATCGCTATTACGAAGTGTTGCAAAAAGTGCAGCATAGTTCAGGCGACATTACCGAATGGCTCGATTGGTTTTTGCATTGCCTCCAAAATGCGATGTTCACTACCGAAAACACCACACGAAAAATATTGAACAAAGCTGAGTTTTGGAAATTACACGAACATACCCCCATCAATGAACGCCAACGCTTAATACTCAACAAGCTCTTTGAGGGTTTTGAAGGAAAACTACAAACCTCAAAATGGGCTAAAATTACCAAAACCTCTACCGACACTGCCTTACGGGACATAAAAGACCTGGTTGAAAAAGGCATCTTGCAACAAACTGACGAAGGAGGACGAAACGCCAGCTACGAATTAGTTGACTTTAAATTGAAATAAACACTGGCTATAGGGATTCTCCCGGGTATCTGCATTGGTACAATGGCTGGCAACCTTATGATGGAAGTCTTTATGTTTTTGCTGATTCATCTAACCTATTGAGTTTTAAGTTCTAAGTTTGAGCCTGCTTCGAAAAGTAAAAAAAATATAAAATGCCACTAAGGCACAAAGGCACAAAGTTACACAAAGCATTAGATATCAATAGTTTATTCTTAGGGAATCTTTGAGACTTTGTGTCTACTATATAACTTGTTTTTAACTGGTTGATTATATTGCGTTTGGAATTGTTCATTACGCAACCTTTTTTAATTGTTCCAGCAATTTTTCCAAATGCCTGATCCTCTT
>Ga0172371_10001159_pt1 | contig 41501 bp, 29 predicted proteins | sample Lak12m_FD_114543 | JGI IMG/M metagenome (GOLD analysis project Ga0172371, IMG submission 114543) | Freshwater microbial communities from Kabuno Bay, South-Kivu, Congo - kab_022012_12m | ecosystem: Environmental > Aquatic > Freshwater > Lake | place: Democratic Republic of the Congo: South-Kivu... | reverse complement strand
GGGATCAGTTATTTATTGTTTGGTCACTTTAAATATACTGATTTTCAGAGATATCTGAAAACTCCCATTGCTTTTTTTTATGCCATTTTCTTAACTTTTTATTACTTGCGAAACTTCAATAATCAGATAAATAAAAATGTTATTGCAAATAATGGTGGATCGGGTGTAAGTTCCTCAGGGCTTGTTGATCCTCCATCTGGTAACAATATTTCTTCAAATTCCATATACTCCAATGGACTTCTTGGAATTGACCTTTCTGGAGGGAACGAGGATAGTTATGGTGTTACCGAAAATGATGAAGAAGCTGTAACAGGGCCAAATAATCTTCAAAATTATCCTGTAATAGAATCTGTAAGCTTCAGTCCGGGATTAGTAAATATTAAGGGAACATTCATCAGTAAACCTTCATTTCAATACTCTCTTCAGTTTTTCGCTAACATGATTGCTGATAAATCTGGTCATGGTGAAGGTCAAACCTACCTTGGTTCCCATAGCGTCACAACTGATGCCGGCGGCAATGCCTCATTCACTGTGTCGCTTCTCATATTTGGCAGGGATGGCCAGGTGATTACGGCAACTGCAACTGACCCGCTCGGTAATACTTCTGAGTTTTCAAATGCAGTAGGCGGGATGGCCGACCAGACAGCAAGCATGGGCTGGCCAATACATTACAAATACAATGAGACTGGTGCCAGCAGGATCACTGACAATACTGATATAACCGCGGTCATAAATTCATTCCAGACCTGGTCGGAGATTCCAACTGCAGCGATAAGCTTTACAAATGACGGTCCGACAACGTCACAATACGCGAATGCAAATGATGGTGTCAACCTGATAAGCTTTGTCGATGATCAGTACGGCTGGGTACCCGGTGTCCTGGCATATGCCGCAAAAACCGTGAAAATGGATGCAGGCGGGGCAGAAACCGGACAGATAATAGATGCAGACATTATTGTGAACCCGGAATTCGCCTCTGGTCTGAAAGGAACAAGCTCACCTGAAGAGCCTGGTACTCCAGGGTATTATGATATACAGAGTATAATCACACATGAAATAGGGCATATTCTCGGACTCTATCATTCCGGTATCCTCGATGCCACAATGTTCTTCTGGCTCCAGGACGGCACCACTCATGAGAGAAGCCTGGCAGAGGACGATAAAGCCTGGGCAAGCTACAAATACCAGGGAAGTAATTATGGTTCAATTTATGGCACGTTGACAGGTAATATCAAATACGGGTATTCGCCCAATACGAATGTTGCAGGATCTCTCATCCTGGCAAGCAATGTTACAAACAATACTTCATTTCATTCCTACAGCGACGTTGATGGTAACTTTACAGTACCGGTTTTAAAGGACACTGCTGATCAGTATCATATTCACATTGAGCCGCTTGACAATGATGTTTACGGATTTCCGATGACGCCCGGGAATATAAGTTCATATATTTATTCCAACACTATCTACACCGATTATCCAGGGGAATATTACAATACCGGTGATACTGACGGACATTTAGATGGAAATACACCCTCTGACGATGAATTAAAGAAAGACGCAGTTTATCCAGACGCACAGTCTGTGACGATAATCACAAACCGTGACGTAATTTCGCCAAAAGTAATCGCAATTTCTCCGGCAATGGATGAATCAAATCTTCCTGTCCTGGATGTATTGCCAAACATCATAATAACATTTTCTGAACCGGTAGACATCACGTCTTTCAGTGATGCTTCATGCTATCTGCAGTCAGGGTCAGAAAGGTATTATGGTTATTATACTAAAATGGGAGGCTATTCGGATATTATTATTTTCACACCTGTTAAGCCACTTCCGTACAGCTTAACACTCGAATTACATCTTCGTGGAACCACAGAACAGCAAACCAGCGGAATAACGGACCTCAGGGGTAACAGGCTTGATATAGATGGCCTTTTGCAATACAGCATACGTACTATCGACTCAGATAATGTACCGCCTGTGGTGATTAACACATCACCATCCGTCGATGCATCTGAAGTATCCGTGACTGAGAAGATATCTGTATTTTTCTCTGAACCGATGAATAAAAAATCGGTTCAGGACAATTTTTCACTGACAGCAGGTGAGTCCCCATTAACCGGGACATTCAGCTGGAACAATGAGCTGACCACAGTTATATTTACTCCCGACCACAGTCTGCTTGAAGGATCGACCTATACTATCATGCTGACTGATGAAATTACAGACCTCCATGGACTTAGCCTTGTGAGTAACTTTATCGCAACTTTTTCAACAATCACAACATCCAAACCATTGATTACTTATCGCGGACCGGCAGACAAAAAATCTGATGTGACTGTAACAACACCCGTCGTGGTGGATTTCACTGAAGCAATAAATACTTCTACAGTCACCACGGAAACTTTCCGCTTACTTTTGAAGGGCTCACAGGTGCCCGGATCATTTGAATTCCTTAACGAAGATTCGCGTGTTGTTTTCAGACCTGATGCAGATCTGGCATTTGGACAGATTTACACTGTAACACTTAACGAATCGATAATGGACGTATCTGATACTCCTCAGCCTCTCGATCTGCAGGGTACTGCCGCAACCACGTTTACCACTGAATCGAAACCCTCATCTCCGGTAATTTATTACATCGATCCACCAAGCGGGGCACGCGGGGATAAGGTTACAATTGCAGGTGAAGGATTCGATCCCGTTCTTTCAAACAACCAGGTCAGCTTCGCAGGCGTTCCTGCAATCATTACAGATGCAACTCTCAACAGCATTGCAGTTAAGGTGCCATTTGCGGCCCAGTCAGGCATGGTAAATGTTTCAGTTAAAGGAAGATCAACCAATCCGGGCTTCTTCTTTTATGTCATACCGGAAGAGCTTGAAATCGCAGGAAACTATGCGACATCCAGCACAAATACAGGAAGTAATTCAAGGGGTGTAACACTGACAACAGACGGGACCACTGCTTATGTAACCAATCCGGGATCAAATTCTGTCTCAAGGGTTGATATTGAATCAAGCAGTGAAACCGCAGTTTACACTGTCGGAGTAATGCCTTTGAAAATTGATCTCGATCCGACATGTACAAAAGCTTACGTGACAAATTACGGATCGAATACTGTATCGGTAATTGATCTGCTAACCGGAGACAGCAAGGAGATCAATGTCGGCCTCAATCCTTATGGGATAGCTGTCACCCCTGACGGAAGCAGGGTTTATGTTGCGAATTATTCTTCAAATAACCTGTCTGTAATTGATGTAAATCCTGCAAGCGGAGGATTCGATCATGTGGTTGCAAATGTAAATACAGGTACAAACAACAGGGACCTTGCTGTGACAAGCGATGCCGGCCTTGTACTTGTAGCAGGAGATGACGGCCTGAAGATAATTAACATAAATCCTAAAGACATGAATTATAACAGTGTGGTAGCAACGGCAAGCTCTGGTACAAGAACCAGGGAAGTCCAGCCGAATGGAGATGCCACACTTGCAATAGTAACAACCGAGGAGGGAACCATGTTACTTATTGATATTTTCCCGCAGAGCGACCTGTTTGGAACTGCAATTGCAGGAACGGGAACAGGTTCCAACATCCGGAGCGCTTCACCCAGCGGTGAAGGATTACACATTTTCGCAACCACTGCTGCCAACGATATCGTGATATATAGAATTATTATAGGAAATCCTGGTACCCCCGGACAATCATCTGCAGGCAGGATTACCCTCGATGAGGTTGACAGAATACCAGATGCCGGTAATGAGGATCTTATTTTTGACTCAGGAAATGAAAGGATCATTTCTGTTTATTCGGGAGATAATACATCAGACGGAAGCCTTAATGTTACATATTTCCTTAAAGATCCGGAAATTACTCCCGAAAGCGGTATAAGCGGGATTATTTACATTGTCCAGCAGATGATCTATACAGAGTCAATAAAACGTGCAAACGGTAATGAACTGATAAGTTTCCTTAACAGCGCAATAGGATATATCCAGACCCTTAAATACAAGGATGCAATTAACCGCCTTGGATCATTTGTGGTCAAAGTCAGGGACTATGTCAAATCAAGACAGATAGATGCAACTATCGGACAGGATCTTATAAAACGGGTTAACGATATAATTGTTCAGCTTGGAGGCAGACCAAAATCAGATGAAAACAATGTTGATCTTTTGAATTTTGAAACAACGACGGATCCTTCAAATGTAACTCAGACCGGAATATCTTCAATTTACCCAAATCCTTCAAACGGAGAAATAACTGTAAGCTATGCAATCTCTTCTGAAGAACTGAACGCTGTTAAAGTTTCAGTAAAAGTTTATGACCTTACCGGAAGGGTAGTGGGCGAGCTGGTTAACGAAAATCTTGTTTCCGGAAGCTACTCGGTAACATGGAATGTATGCAGCTCCGACGGAAATCTGATTCCATATGGTGTTTATTTCATTAAAATGGTTGCCGGGGATAAACAGGAAATAAAACGAATTATGCTTGTTAAATAGATTAAGTTATGAGGTTGCCGGGTACCTGCGCGGATGGTTGATTTAGGCTAGTTGAAGCAGAGGTGCTTTTTGTGCTCCTCTGCTTTTTACTTCAGTATTTCCTGAAGCTGCCTGACGGCAAGGTCCTTCCTGTGCTGAATTGCTTCCCTGATCCTCGCAGTATCATTCTCTATCTCGATGTATTTCTGCCATAGTTCGAGGCTTTTGTTGATCTCACCTGAATATTCATAAGCTTTTGCAAGGTATAACACTGTAAGTTTGTCACCTGGCATCAGCCTGTCGGAGATTTCAAGATATTTGATTGCCGAATCTGGCTGTTCAATAAGCAGGTAAGCATTCCCTAGATTTCTGCAAACAAGGTGGATATGCCTGGATCGGGGAAACCGTTTCATAGCACGGTTCAGGACAAGCATTGCGTCAGATGGCCGGTTTTCGGCATTATAAAGGCTTCCAAGGGCACTTGAGGCCGCAATGTATACTGAATCCACCTTGTATGTCGAATCGATTTCTATGGCCTTCCTGTACCATCTGATGGCCTCTTCATTTTTATCCTTAACATCAAGATAATATGCGAGGTTGTATGGTGCCCAGCTGTTCCTGCTGTCAAGTTCAATTGCTTTTAAAGTCTGAATTATTGCATTTTCAAGGTCACCCTGCAGAAAGGTTATTACTGCCTTGCTGCTCCAGGCATATGAATAGTCAGGATCACTTTCAAGGGCAATATCCACTTCTTTTGCCGCCGCCTGAAGATCGCCCGATTCAATAAAAATGGTTGCGTTTGCATTGTGAATACGGGCTTCATCCCTGTTTGTGTTTCCAATTCCGATAAGAGTAGCTATATCCTGTTTGAAAATAATAAATAGGATCAGAACAGAAATGATCAGAAAGGGATAGCCAAGTTTCCTCACGAGAAACGGAAAAGCTTTTTTAAGTGATACAACTCTTGCTTCTTCAAGTTGTTTCTCCAGTTCAGTTACACGATGCTGCAGGTCAGTCATTCCTTCCCCTGAAACCTGTTTGTCCTGTTGAATAAGAGGCTTTCCGTCATTTTTTTCATTAATCTCAGTTTCTTTCCCATTTTCATCAAGGTCTTTCGTTATCTTTATTCCTTCAGGGGTTATGTCATATATCCAGGTCATTACAATTACCAGGATGAAAATTATCACAAGCAATATGAGAACAAAGGTCACAGTCCAGTCAGGAAGTCCCAGCCTCGGAAAGATAGTATCGGCTGCTTCAAGTATCGCCCATGCAACTGCCACATAGACAAATGCTGACCTTACTACCTTCCTTCTCTTAAGTTCATTCCAGAAATTATGGATATCGGAAATCTTCCTCGGCATATTACTTATTTTTGGTTTTCAACAGATCCTTACATCAAAGTTCCCATTAATATTAATAAAAAATGATCACCTGTCGTCCGTTCAACCTGTTGATTTTCAATATTCCACCAGCTTTAAGAGCTTCCCATGAATAACCTTCTCCTGCTCCTGTTTCCAATAAAGGTTTACCTTCCAGATGCACAGCGGCAGGCTTTTTTGTCATCCTTATTGTTTCATAACCTGAATTGTCAAATGTCCTGTATCTGATCTGAGGTTTGATTCCATGTACATTTTCAGCAGGATTCCAGAGTATTTTATTGCTCTGTCCATGGTAATCAACCTGCTGCATTACAGAAGAAGAAAAAACAATATGGTTATCTTCAGGTGTCGCCAGCCTGGGATCAACAGCCATTGCCCTGAAGTAATGCCTGAGATAATCTCCATAACCATCTGTCATCCAAATCTCACCATTTGGATAGCTGCTCCTGCCATCCTGGCCGACCATATATGTCGACCAGATCAGCTGTCTTAATGCATTTTTATAGCGGCTGCTGTCGGCGGTAAGGCTTACATAAAGAAGTTCATCGGCACCCTGCCGGGCAGTATGGCTGTTACCCTGTACCTCGTAGGCAGTCTGTTCGTTAATAACGACCACACCATATTTTTCCCATGTCCTGTTCCCCAGTCTTCCGTAAACCCAGTCGAATATTCCCCTGACATTATCTTTCCAGGCAGGAAAATATTCCCTGTGTTCCATAATGAACCTTGCAAACGTCATCGCATTAATCTGTGTATCGCTCCAGCCGGGAACGTCTTCAAAGAATGGTCCCCATCTGTTGTTTTTCAGCGGATACTCTTTCATCCAGGCAAGGATCAGATCAAAAGCCTTGCGGTAGTCGTCAGTGCGTCCTTTTTCCAGTTTTATCAGACAGAGAAACAGATTAAGGGTTGGCGACCAGTTGGAGGTATAAGAGCTGGAAGCCAGTGCTGTCATATCATTGAGTGACTTTGTAAGTTTGCCAACCTCTCCTGTAAGTGCATTCACCTTGAATGGCAGGGGGGAACTCAGTGAATCTCCCGGACTGGTATTTGAGGAAAGGGTATTTGCAATTCTGATTGCAGCATCAAGGTATACCTGCAGTCCGGTCATTTTATACAGGTTGACTAGCTCGTAACCAAACGATCCGGCTTTATCCGGTTGAGTATAATTTTTGCCGATAACCATATCACCATCATAATCGCCCGAATAAATAATTGTATTATACGGGTAGGGGATATCGGGCCATTTTGAATCCGATGGACTAAGACTGTGGCTCAGGTAATAATCGGCCATAAAGCACATATTGGCTTTTACGCGTTCATTGCCCGAATACTGATACAGCAACCGCCATGCCGACAATGCCATCTGCAACTGGTCGCCGCCTATTCCCCTACGGTCACTGAAGTGTTCTTCCCATACCTGGTGGTTCATGTAATAGGGTAGACCATTCATATCAGTTCTCATGGTGTCCCAGAAATTCCAGACGAGGTTTATGACATGATCAAATGAGCGTCCGGGATCATTATCATGCCATGGAACAATGAAACCATTTGCATCAGTCTTTATCTCATGGTATATCAGAAGTTCCTGAGAGTAACAAATCCGGAAAGAGAAAAATAAAAGTATGGCGCAGGCTTTTGCGCTGCAGGACCTTGATAGTGCTCCTTGATTCATTTTCAAAACTATTTTATTCATTACTAATTTAGTAAATAAAATTAAGGCTGAATCATTTTTAGTGTATGTTATCCTTTAGGCTGAAAGGATATTTTACTATTTTTATGGAAACAACACCAAGACAATGAAAAGAAGAAGGTTCCTCGAGGTGGCATCAGCAGGATCAGCTGCTGTATTGACTTCAGCATATTTCCCCCAGGATTCAGTATCACGTAAGATAAAAACCGGTTTGATAGGTTCAGGCTGGTATGGAATGGTGGATGCTTTAGCTGCCCTTAAGGCGGGCAATGTCGAAATTTCAGCCGTCTGCGATGTTGACAGTGAGCATCTCTCAAAAAGTGCCGATGAGCTTGAAAAACTTCAGGGAATAAGACCCAGAACATTTAAATCCTATAAGGACCTGCTCGGGATGAAAGGACTCGAGACGGTTATTATTGGAACAATCCCTCACTGGCATGCCCTCCAGTTTATAGATGCATGCAGCATAGGTTTAGATATATATTGTGAAAAACCTCTTGCATATGATGTTATGGAAGGAATTGCCATGCTGAATGCGGCCCGTAAATCAGGCAATATAATACAGATAGGATTCCAGAGGCGTCAGGCTGGGTCCTTCAAAAAGGTTAAGGAATTAATCGGGGCTGGCCGGATTGGAAAGGTACGTCAGGTCGTTGCCCAGATCCATTATAATCCCAGACCTCAGGATACAAAGATACAACCGCCTCCTCCCTCTCTCGACTGGGAAGATTGGTGCGGACCGGCACCTAAACTCGATTACCGTCCAAGCATCGGTCATATTTCGTGGCGGCTTGAAAAGGAATACGGGAACGGCCATCTTGTCGACTGGGGGATACATCATATCGATATCATCCGGAAGATAACTGAAGAAAGCATGCCTGATGATATATATGCTGCGGGCGGGATATACGTGCTTCCGGATCAGATCACTACCCCCGATACCCTGAATGCCAGGTTCGGATTTAAAAGCGTGCCTGTTATCTGGAACCACAGGCTGTGGGGAAACGGCGATGTAACGAAAGAATTCAATAACGGGATATTCTTTTATGGTGAGAAAGGGACAATATTTGCAGACGATTCAAGGGTGACAGTATATGGTACAGGTAAAGATTCATCCCGTGAAGAATTGTCAATTCCGACACCGGACATGCAGGAAAGACATGTTGCTAATTTTTTTGAAGCCGTTCGCAAAAAGGACATGAAACTGATTGATTGTCCACCGGAAGATGCATTTCAGTCAACAGCTACAGTCCAGCTGGCAATGATTGCATATAATACGGGATCAATTGTAAAGTGGGATAATGAAAACAGAACAATTACGGAAAATCAGAAGGCTTCAGCTCTTCTTAAGAGAGAGTACAGGAAAAACTATATACATCCCTGATTCAAATATTCCTGATCACTCTGAGAGTATTATCCGTTGTGTTTCAGACAGACCTGAATCAGTTTCTATTTTGCAGAAATAGATGCCGGGAGCTGCCTTATTGCCCATACTATCCCTACCATCCCAAACAACGGAATTCAATCCTTCCACATCGGTTCTTTTCCCAATCAGGCAGATTTTTTGCCCCAGAAGATTATAAATTGTTACAGTAGTCTGACAGGATCCCGGAAGATAATATTCGATAACTATCTGATTCCTGAAAGGATTCGGGTAATTACGTGAGAATCCTTCATAAGTTTTACTGAACTGCTTTGACAGAACAACTTCGTCATCATATATTCGTCGATCAAATGACGTATATCCTGAGACTGACTCATTATAAACCGGGAAAATATAAACCGGTCTGAAGACGGCTTTCCACCTGTCGATTCTCTCGGCAGTTATGTCAACTTCAAGGTGACCATAGTGCTTTCCTCCTGTAATAAGAACATTGTCCCGCCAAACCTCAGGACAATCATCATGACCAAGGAACACTTTATTCTGATTGTCAGCAAATTCTTCCGGTCCTCTTAAACCGTCTCCTCCGATGCCGACATCATAGAATTGTATTGTATGTGTTTCCTCATAATTATCCGGTTTTACCTCGGTTCCCTGGATTTCTGACCTTTCCCATATCTCATCATGTCCGGAAATAACAGCATCAACTCCGTATTTCATAAACAGTCCAGTAAGCTTGCGTAACGGGTATCCTGATTGATTATCAGTATTTTCAGTCTCTCCCGGCGGAAATCCGTGTGGACCGGATGAATATGGCGAGTGATGCATAATGATAAATTTGAACAGGCTTCCTAGCTGAGCTGCTTTAAGCTGCGATTCAAGCCATTTATACTGTTCTGATCCCGGGCTGATATCTGGTGCATTTCCTCCACCGGGATCACTTTCCCCAAGCAGGTAGAAATTAGTATCTTCCTCCGATTTATTTGTACCGTTATTGCAAACATCAAGGACAATGAATGTTGCAGGTCCGTATCTGAGTGAATAATATCTTCCCTCCTGAGCAGGATTTCCTGACTTATTAGGTGGGAGTTCAAAATAAGAAAGGAACTTCTTTATCGCTCTTTCAGATCCCGGCTGGTTGTAAAGATCAAGATAAGGTCCTTCAAAGTATTCGTGGTTCCCGGGAGCCGCGAGAACAGGAATTTTGCCGCCCAGACTTTTTTCAGCATCCGGATCTGTATTGTTTCTCCAGAATTCATCCCAGTCACGTTGTTCACCACCGGCTTCCACAAGATCGCCTGCAACAAATACCATATCAGGTTTCCGGGTCCTTATAACCTCGAGGTTGTTTTTATAACCAGTAGCCTGATCGGTAAGATATGGCCGCTGACTTCCATTTGAAGGATCGGGCCAGTCTGTGAAATTATTAACAGATTCAGGTTCTGTTTCACTGTCGGCATAAAAAATAACACGGATTGGAGCATTTCCGGCCGGAGCCGTAGAAAAGGTTGAGGTAAATGTGCTATTACTTTGATTTACTATATATTCATAATCGGTCTGAGACCTGAGATTCTCAAGTCTTACCCTGTGCCTGAATGGCGGGGTAGGAGCTGATCCTCCGAAAAACTTTTCATTCTCCCATTGAGAATAAGCAAGCTCAGTAACCTGATGCGGGGTTGTTGTGATCACATGGCTCCCTGTCCTGCCTTCCTCACGGTACGACAACTGACCTGAGATATTATAATTCGAGAACCATATAATCGTAATCCCGTCCGGGGAAGGATTCTGAAGATACGGATAAACGCGGAAGTCTTCCTGCGCTGCAGTCTTAAGCAGTGTCAGAAAATGGAATGACAATATCAGAAGAAACTTCAGTATAACAAACCCCGGTATCAGTTTCATTTTAAAGTGGATAATCTGCTTTAGCTCTATGAATTTAGCACTTAATGGGCAGAAACTGATAAATATCAGTGTTTTTTTATTGACCGGTTTCTTTCTCTGCACAGTTGAACATCCAGAGGACGCCAAATTTGTCTGTAAGAGCCCCGTAATACATGCATTACCATATTTTTTGTATCTTCCGGCATAGGTGGTACATTATCTGAAGGAGGGACATCTCTGAAGCGCATTATTCCTCCCTGAAATTCGCCTCCAAAGACTGATTTGTAGAAATTAAAAGCTTCCTCGCAATTACCGGGGAAATTAAGGTATGCATTAACAGTTGCCATAATGTGTGAGGTTTAAGGTTTTGAATCTTAAAATTATCTGCTCAGTGGCATAATAAAATAAAACAAACCTCACATCCATTTGTTCATAAAAAAATCTTTGATTTTCAGAACATATCAAGGTATTTCTCCAGGCCATATTCTCTGCAGAGCCCCCTGAATTCTTTCAGAAGTTCCTCACTGAAGGGGACACCCTTATCCTTCCTGAAAATCCAAGTATAGTACTCTTTTTCACCGGCTGTATAGATCCTTTCCTGACCCGGCATCTTACGCGAGGAACGAAGCTCGCGCAGAATATTTCCTGTAGTTTTCTTAAAATCATCAGGATCAGTAAAGGCATTAATGTCGATTGCGATAAAAAAGTGACCGAGAGAATAGGGTACCTTTTTCCCTTCGCTTAACCCCGTAAGCATCCGGAGATATGAACCCTGCTGCAAAGCTGAGGAAAGAAGCTCGACAACTGTTGCATAACCATACCCCTTATAACCAGCAGTTTCTTCTCCGATGCCACCCAGGGGTGTCAGTGCAGCCCTGCCTGCAATAAGATCGTTTAAAACCTCTTTGGAATCAGTCTTGCTTTCCCCATTTTCATCAATGACCCATCCGGAAGGAAGATCCTTTCCTAATCTGGCATAAAGCTCTACCTTGCCCCGCTGGGTTATTGATGTGGCACAATCAAGGAGAAAGGGGAATGGTTCATCAGTTGGCATTCCGAATGTGAGTGGATTTGTTCCCAGCATGTTTTCGACGCCGAAAGTAGGGGCTATCGAGGGCCGGGCATTTGTGCCGGTAATGCCAATCATATTTTCCCTGACAGCCATAAGAGGATAATAACCTGCAAAACCATAATGAGTGGAGTTTCTTACAGCCACCATCCCCATCCCATATGCCCGTGCTTTTTCAATTGCTTTCTTCATGGCCTGGTACGAAATTACATGCCCCATTCCATGATGTCCGTCAATAACTGCAGTTGTCGGGCTCTCCCTTATAATTTCCGGCCTGGTTACCGGATTCATTATTCCTTCCCTTATTCTGTCGAGGTAAATGGGTTTCAGACGGTTTACCCCGTGTGAATCTAACCCGAATTTATCAGCGTGAATAAGTACATCCGATACAATATGGGCATCCTCATCAGGAATACCCGCTTTTTTCAATACCTCGATCATGAAACGCTCCATCATATCGAATGGCATATATTTCACTTCCTTATTTTCCTGATTTATAAACATGTTATGTGGTTTTATATCTACCAAATATTGAGTTGTATTTTATTTACCGATACAGAAGTTCTTAAATATATTACCCAGAATTTCGTCACTCGTTATCTCACCAGTTATTTCACCAAGGTAATGGATTGCCTGGCGAATATCCGTGGCAATAAGATCTTCAGGGATTCCATCCCTCAGTCCTCCGATAACCCTGTCGAGACTCTCCGAAACCTTTGCAAGAGCTTCATAATGCCTCAGGTTTGTCACTATTACTTCCTCCTGCGAAAGCTTTTCCTTTTCAAGAACCTTACCCAGCCTGCCTTTTAGTTTGTCCAAACCGGTATTATCTCTCGCGGAAATGAAAACAAGTGAATCATCTGTGTCAAGGTAAATTTTGCGTTTAAGATCATTGATCCTTTCCTGATCACCCATATCGATCTTATTGATAACAACTATCAGGCGTTTTTCGAAACCTGTAATCATTGCACGTATCGCGTCAGCCCTGCTGTTTATTAACTCCGGCAATTCAGAAATCTCGTCAACCATCATGATAACAGATGCCTGCATTATTTTTTCCTGCGTTTTGCGAATTCCTATGCTTTCAATGATATCTGAAGTATCACGTAAGCCGGCAGTGTCTATAAACCTGTATTCCAATCCACTAATAATAACAGAATCTTCTATGACATCCCTTGTTGTTCCGGGAATTTCGGAGACTATTGCGCGTTCTTCATTAAGGAGGGTATTCAACAGGGTGGATTTTCCGGAATTAGGCTTTCCGACAATTGCAACAGGTATCCCGTTTTTTATCACATTACCGACCCGGAACGAATCGGCAAGTTTATCAGCAAGCTCCTTTACCTTCGATACAATCTGCAACAGTTCTTTCCTGTCGGCAAACTTCACATCTTGCTCGCCAAAATCAAGTTCCAGCTCAATAAGTGAAACAAACCTCAATAGCTCTGACCTGAGTTTCCCGATTTCGGCAGAAAAACCTCCTCTCATCTGATTCATCGCGATCCTGTGTGAAGCTTTTGTAACAGATGCGACAATATCAGCAACTGATTCAGCCTGTGAAAGATCCATTTTCCCATTCAGGAATGCACGCTGTGTAAACTCCCCCGGGAAGGCTGTAAGTGCCCCCTTACTGATAAGCAATTCCATGATCCTCCTTACAATATATGGGGAGCCATGGCATGAGATCTCTGCTGAATCCTCCCCGGTATAGGAGCGGGGAGCTTTATATATGTTTATAAGGACATCATCAATCACTTCATCTCCATCACGAATCTCCCCATGGATTACCTGGTTTCCCTTTTGTTCTGCCATGACAATCTTATTGCCGGAATGGAAGAATATCCTGTCGCAGATATCAAAACAACCCGGACCGCTGATCCTGATCAATGATAAAGCTCCTCCTGATGATGTAGCAGGGGCGCAGATAGTCACGCCTTTTCTGATCATTTTTGTAAAAAGCTAATGAGCCAAAATTAGAAAACTTTCCCGGCATGGATCAAAACAATTGCAAAATTCAGCAGCTGTTTTAATAACAGTGTAAAGATTTATTTCCGAATTTTATGAAATTCACAGGTATTTATTGTATTCATCCGTTTAAACCAACTACAATAATGACTTTCACATCTTCTTCAGAATCCAATTTAATAACAAAACACTATTCCCATTATGAAAAACAATATAGATCTTTCAGGAATGAATCGCAGGGAAGCAATGAAATTGCTTGCTGCAGGATCTGCCACAGGACTCCTTGGCCTTTTCTCCCCGCCTGAAGCGAGGGCAGAAAGCCATGTAACACCTTCCTGGGCTAAAGGGGTTCCTCCTGTTAAGATAAAAAGCGTAAAGGCCATAGCTACAGCACCTGAAGGTTCCAATCTGGTAATAGTAAAAGTGGAAACCACAGAGCCTGGACTGTACGGGCTTGGATGTGCTACCTTTACTCAAAGGGCCACAGCTGTTGTCTCAGCAATAAAAGACTACCTGAACGATTTCTGTGCCGGGAAAGATGTTGATAATATAGAAGATATGTGGCAATCGGCATATGTAAGTTCTTACTGGAGGAACGGACCTGTTCTTAATAATGCATTATGTGGTATTGATGAGGCATTGTGGGATATCAAGGGGAAACGGGCAAATATGCCTGTTTATCAGCTTCTTGGCGGAAAATGCAGGATCGCGGTAGACTGCTATGCCCATGCAAGTGGTCCAACTCCGGAGATTCTTGCAGACCGCGTACGGCAATTCATGGATCAGGGTTTCCGACATGTAAGGATACAGCTTGGTGGCTATGGAGGTGTCGGCACTGTGGAACAAAAACCTGATTACAGGGAAGCTGGTTTCGGAAGGGAAGAGGATATGTTTATGGATCAGGGTATATATCTGAAACGTGTTCCCGAGATCTTTGATTATGTAAGAAAAACCTGCGGCGAGAAAGTAGAACTCCTTCACGATATCCATGAAAGGATTGATCCGCTTGATGCTATAAATTTGATTAAAAGGCTTGAACAGTACAGGCCCTTTTTCATTGAAGACCCTTTCTCACCTGAGAACATGCTTTGGTTCCGGAATCTAAGGGCTGCAACAACTGTCCCGATAGCAATGGGGGAACTTTTCAATAACATTAATGAGTTCAGGGACTATATGGCTGACCGGCTATTTGACTATATAAGGGTTCATATATCACAGATAGGTGGAATCACACCGGCAATGAAGATCGCAAGGCTTGGCGAATGGTTCAGCGTGAAGACAGCATGGCATGGCCCGGGCGATGTCTCACCTGTAGGACATGCTGCTAATGCACATATCGACCTGGCAGTATGGAATTTCGGCATACAGGAATCACATTTCTGGAGCGAAAAGGCTCAGGCCGTATTTCCGGGTTGCCAGACCTATAAGAATGGCTATATGTACATAAATGAAGCTCCGGGGCTGGGTGTGGATATTAACGAAAAGGAAGCCGCTAAATACCCGATTGGGACAAAATCAAACTGGACACTGCGCAAGGGGGACGGTACAATTATAAGGCCGTAGGCGGGAAGAAGTCAGTAGGTTGTCTGCTGCAGGTTGAAGACTATAGGCGAAAAATCAGGCAGATGGTAGCTGGCAAAAAGGTCGGTAACCAGTAACCACCACCTGATCATATCATCCAAAACTTTACAATGACTGACAACCTGCAACACGATTTACTTTTCAAGGTTCCTGAGAGTAAAGAAGGTATCGTCAATCGCTGTTCCCTCAGTGAGGTTGCTGAATACAATTTCTGATTTGCGGCCGTTCAGGAAATTTGAGGCTGTCATATGTTTGATCATATATTTTCCATCCCGTAGAAGGAATACCTCCCTGATCTCAATTACTTTAAACAGCCTGTCGTCAAAATCATAGAATTCCATCTTTTTTGTCTGGTATGAATCCCTGTCAATATAGCTTACCCTTCTTGAAAATCCATATTCATCAGCTTTATCATCACTTACCGGAATGCTTTCAATAACCCACTGATCAGAGGTTCCTGAATTATTTAAATGCTTATATTTGAAATCCGACAATGTAGGAGAGCTCATATCGGAGTTTGAAAACTCCGAACTCATAAAACTCTTTCCTTTTTCAGAGGTTACAATACGGCGTGTTTTTTTTAATGCCGGCAGATATACCCACATTTCATCAGATAGATCCCTGTTATCCACTATAAGCATGGCAGTTCCTCTTACATCAGCAGGTTCTATGAATCTGATCAGTCTTTTTTCCAATCCTCCGTCATAGCTTTTGGAAGTCATAGATATAGTTCTGTTGCGTACTGATCCGTTTTTTTCAGTAATTTGCATTTTCATTGTTCCTACAATGGAACTTGTAATGCTGAGATCCCGGCATTTCATCATTATCTGATCCGCATCAGGATATTGTACTGACGCCTGCAGCAGTGGCAGAGTCAATGCCAGCATAATCATGTTTTTTTTCATTTTCTGTTCTTTTAGTCGTATTAAATCCAATAAATCCGGGCCTGTAACGAACCATTATTGCCGGAATCACTATCAGTGCGCCAAAAAGGCACGATCCTATTGAAACCAATACAAGATATCCGAAGAAGCGTATTGAGGTGAATCCTGAAATAATGAGTGCAGAAAATCCCGACATCACCCCCAGTGCATTAACGATAATGCTCCTGCCGATAGTTTTCAAAGTCACCGGAACGGCCTCAGCGAACGACAATCCTCCGTTTACCCTGAGGTTGTAACACCATATAAACTGAATTGTAAAGTCAACGCCAACCCCTATCATTATTGAAGAAAGCAAGGCAGTGGCTGCATCGAGTTCTATACCGGAAAATCCCATGAATCCGAGCAACACAACAATTGAGGCTATGAGTGGGATTGAGCCAATAAGGCCCCCTTTCAAAGACCTGAAAACCACTGCCAGCAGCAAAAAAACAGTAACAACTGCAAACAATAGTGAAGATATCTGTCCTTTAATTATTGAATGAGCAAAGTCTGTCATTATAAGAGCATAGCCTCCGATGATTACTTTACCAGGAAACCCGGTTGAAAGCTGATCAATTCCTTCTTTAATTGCCCTGACGACATTATTTTCGGGTTTCGAGAGCTTTATCAGGATATGGGCTCTGGTGTATGATGGATCAAGAAGCCTCCTGTAATCCTCAGGATTCCCGCTCATATTGTAAAGCTCAAACATCTGGGCAATCCCTTCACGTGTATCAGGTATCCTGTCATATCCATCTTCATCTTTGGTAAAGATAGCCTTGCTCATTTCTCTGACAATCTGAGCTATGGAAAATACATTGCCCACTCCATTCTGACTCTCTGCCCATTTAGTTATCTTATCGATCTCTTTGAGAACTTTCGGATCAAGGATATCACTTTCGAACATAACGGAAATTGTCTGTGAACCTCCGAATTTTGAATTAATTGTGTTCGAAGCCTCACGCACCGGATGTTTCTCTGAGAAGTAGCTTTCCTGATTGGTGTTGATCCTGATCAAAAAAATGCCTGATCCAAACAGAATCACTATTGCCAGCGATAATGCGAGAATGAAGCCGTTTCTGGCAATAATGATATCGGAGAGTCTGCAAAGAGCCTTTTCAAATCGCTGTGTCGCTCTTCTATAGTTTTTCCTCAGAAATCTATATGTACCGCTTATATAGATCAGAGCCGGGACAACAATCAGGCTCATAATCAGGGCTGTTGAGACACCAAAGGCAGACAATATTCCGGCCTGTCGGGCCGGGATTATTGAATGCATCATCAGTCCGAGCAATCCGGCAATAGTCGTAAGTCCGCTAAACAGGATGGGCATATTAAGTGAGCTGAGAAGCATTTGGGTAAGATCTCTTTTTGATAAATCAGGATATCTCTGACTAAGTTCCTGGAATCTTGCCACAAGATAAATTCCATAATTGTTTGCCACTGCAATAAGAATCACCGGTACAAGTACGGTTATAATAGACATTTTCCATCCGAATAATGGTATCAAAGCCATACTTAAAGCTGTGGTAACCACAACAATGCCGAATGGCAACAGGACACTGTGCCAGGTCCCCAGACTTGCTTTCAGGACGAGAAGCATAATAACAAGTGCGGCAGGTATTAATATTATAGCATCTCTGTTAACTTCTTCCAGAAGGAATTTTCTTATATAAGGCAAACCACCTTTAAGAATCTGCATATTTACAACATATGTGTTTAATGCCGAATCGATCTTCTGAAGAGTCACTTTTTCCGGAACTGAGCTGCTTAAGGTAGCGGTGATAGCGGCCGAGGTCAGATCATCGGAAAATACTATATTGGCTGCAAACCTGTTATCTGCAATTTCCTTTGCAAGCCTGTTTTGTCCTCCTGAATCGGTTGGCATTAAGCTGATAAGAGGATTGACAACCATTATCCCTTCTTCGTTTTTTATAGATTTTACAGTAAAAGGGGAAATCCTGTCCTTAATTCCACTTATTTTTGAGATAGATCTGTCTATTCTCTTGATATTATATAAATTATCAGGACTAATTATTGAACTGTCGGAAAAGAGGATCATTATCATATCCTGAACTCCGAATTCAGATTCTATCTTGTCTGTTTCTGCTCTTGATCCGATGGATATCGGTATATAATTCCTTATATCAGGATCTGTTTTCATTCCGGGGATCAGGAGAAAAGACAATAAACCCACTGAAATAAACAATCCTGAAATTATCCACCTGTATTTGATTATAAAATCTGCCATGACATCAGAAGTCAACACGCATTGTTAAATATGCAGCATTCATAAAACCATCAATAAGATCATACAGCGATCCTTTTTTGCCTGAATAGATTTCTGCTCCGAAAACCATCGTAAAACCATCAATGGGTTTTATCCGCAGTTCAGGTATCATTATTAGGTCATGTGTAGTAATGTTATGCATCGAAAGAAATGAGAGAAGTAGTTTTCCATATGCAAATTCTCCATCAATCTTCAGTGCCAGAGAATTATAGGATTTCTTTAATTGATTATTATACAATCTGTTAAATGCTGTTACTTGTTGTATTAGATAATATTCAGGATCAAACCCTGGAACGGACAACAATTCCAGAATGGCTGTCAAATCGGACCCGGATCCCATTAACGGATCAACCTCCGGAGGAGCATAATCAGTAATATATTTCCCGCTGTATTCAGCTGTAAGACTCAACTTTCCGGCTGACCAGTCGATCCCGGCAGCCCATTTGATTTCAGGCATAGGAACATAGTCGTATTTTCTGAAGGATAGCACAGGGTCAGAGAATGCCGCTTCACACCTGATGCCTATTATTCCAGCTGTTGTCTCAAAGTCAAAGCCTGCGACCCGGTTTCTGTATGGAGTGACTGATAAAGCGGCCGACATTAAAGGGATCTGGTTGTTCATATCAATCATAAATTCTTTCATCCTGATTCCGGGAAGTGGATCGAAGCCATCAAACCAGGAAATACTCCAGTCGGCCCTGGTTAAATGGAATGAAGCCCTTAAGGCATAGCTGTACATATCTTTCCCGGCAACAATATCAGGGAGTTTTCCAAGAGTGACAAACGAAGGCATACGGACCGGTTCAATAATAAGGACTGATGGTCTGTAGCAGGGAAGAAAAACTGCTTCAATATCCGCTTTTTGTGATGGAAAATATTTCGCGGAAAACAGAAGGTTTCCCATATCAAGATCCTCCTTGTCGGGCGAATGGGAAAGATAATTGGATGGGCTCAGTCTGGACGTTGGATTTGTAAAATCACACCTTCCATATTTAACTATTTTCTGGCCGGCTGAAAATGTGAAACTACCAGTGGAATAGTTTGCCCAGATCTCCCGTAAATCGAGTCTGCTGACCGGTTTGTCAAACTCAGCGCCATATCTGAAGCGCAGATCTGCAAAGGCCCTGAAACTATCTCTTCTTCCAGCGTCAAGCTTCAGCGCAAAATCCGAAAATGTTGCGGGAAAGTATATTTTATTGTCGGTGTCATCTTGCCATGTATATAATCCTCCCCTGATGAATCCTCCTGCAGATATTGAGGTTTTATCACCGTTTTCGCCTACCGGGCTGCTCTGTCCCTCGGCAAACATATTGCTTAGAAAAAGTAAAATCTGACAGACAAAAAGAAACCTCATAAGGTCTTTTTGCACAAAAGAAAGATATCCTCTGATTATTATCGTCCTTTCCGCTGATACCGCACCCTCAAAACGTAATGAATAAGTACGATCCGCTCCGGCCGTACTTCTCAGCCAGTGACTCCGTTCAGTCTCTGCCTGTACTCACTCGGAGTAGAGCCGGTCTGGCTTTTAAAGAAAGAATTGAAGGTTGTTTTTGAATTGAAACCCGAATCGAGGGCTATGGCAAGAATAGTATAGTTGTTGTATCTGGGATTGTTGAAACGTTCTATAACTTCCCTTATCCGGTATTCATTTATGAATGTGAAGAAATTCCTTTTGTATTTCTCATTGAGCACCTGTGTTATGTGGTGTCTGGAAATACCTGTAGCTGCCGAAAGATCATGTATAGTAAGGTCCCCGTTAAGGAAAGGCTTAGCTGATTCCATATAGTCCAGAAGTCTTTTAAGATATTTCTCAGCCTGCTGATCTCGGAGTCCGCTTCGCGAGTATTTTTCAGTTTCAGCCCCGCCAGGATGATTTTGATGTACAACTTCCCCGAAAATAGCTGGTTGTCTTATCCCATAGAAGCTGAAAACGAAGGAAAAAAGTGCTATAAAGCCGAATATGACAAAATAGGGATCAAAAGGAATAAAATTGCCGATCATATTCAGTCCTCCAAGAATAAAGAGTATGAAATATGCCAGATAGAAGGATATTGACAGAACCTTCAGCCAATTGAGTGTTATTTTCTGTGAGGTAAAGGAAACCAGGTTCTTCAGGTTATCCTGATGATTTTTTATTTTAATGAAAGACAGCGCACTATAAACCGTTATCGAAAGAAAAAATGAAAGTGAGTAAATTATTCTCAGTGAGATGAACCTGTCGGGTCTGAAAAAGCTTCTTAAATCCCTTATAAGTGGTTCGGAGCGAAAAACGACTGATATTGTGAAAAAAACAACAAACGGAATAAAATGTAGAAGTGAAATCCAATTGAACCTACGTTCGGGATCTGTCATGAAAATCACGTAGAGGTAAAGCAATGGGCCATAGGCAAAGGCAATAAAAGGGAATGAATACATTTCTATTACCTTACTGTTAATGAGGGCAAAAATCATTTCAATGCAAAAAATGAACATCCATGCTGCCATTAGCCTGTTGGCAGGGTTGTAAGGCTTTTTTGTGGATATCAGTAAACCCGCGAAAAATGATTGTGAAATGCCTATATAGAGGATCGGTTCGATGTTGTAGGCCATACTCTTTGCCGGTTTAATTAACTGAAGATATATGTTGTATACCTCCTTTATCCTGTTCCAATGAACAGTCAGGAACTACTTTCATTTACAGGATTTCTTCTTCAAACCTTTTTGTTGTATCAAACTTACATAAAATTCTGTATTAATTTTAATCTCCGGAATCTGATCTGATTTTTTAGGTATATTTGATGCATGGCTTGTTATGTTCCTGAATGACATCAGTTCCGTGAACATTTGATATTCATTTAATTTTTGTTTTATATGAGCATCCTAGTCAACCGCTTTTCCAAAGTCCTTGTACAGGGATTTACAGGCAGTGAAGGCACCTTTCATGCCACACAGATGATTGAATACGGCACAAAGGTTACAGGTGGTGTTACGCCAGGTAAAGGCGGCAAGAAGCATCTTGGCCTGCCTGTTTTCAATACCGTTTCGGATGCAGTAAAGGAAACAGGTGCCGATGTGTCGATAATTTTTGTTCCGCCTTATGCAGGAGCTGATGCCATAATGGAAGCTGCAGCAGGAGGCATAAAGCTGATAGTTGCTATTACTGAGGGGATACCGGTGTCAGATATGGTAATCGTGAAGGAATATCTTAAATCATACGACTGCAGGCTTATAGGACCAAACTGCCCGGGAATCATTACTCCGGGTGAGGCCAAAGTTGGAATAATGCCCGGATTCATTCATGCCAAAGGTCATGTGGGAATCATTTCGAGGTCCGGCACACTTGCATATGAAGCTGTCGATCAGATAACCCGGCTCGGATTAGGTCAGTCGACTGGTATTGGCATTGGTGGCGACCCGATTGTAGGAACCACGCTGTTGGATGCAGTAATGCTTATGGACAAAGACGAAGATACAGAAGCCATTGTAATAATAGGTGAAATAGGAGGTACCATGGAAACGGATGCAGCAGAATGGATTAGGGACCACGGAACCAAACCTGTCATCGGTTTTATTGCCGGACAAACTGCACCGAAGGGCCGCAGGATGGGACATGCAGGTGCGATAATAGGAGGGAAGGCCGATACGGCTGCAGCAAAAGCAGCAATAATGAAGGAATGCGGTATCCATGTTGTGCAATCACCGGCAGATATAGGAAGATCGGTTAAAGAATTATGTATATTTGCAAGTTCAAAAAAAGATACTATATGAGACTACTCGAAGGAAAAACAGCGTTGATAACCGGTGCAAGCCGTGGAATAGGCAAGGCCATTGCCAAAAGATTCGCTGCAGAAGGAGCATCAATAGCGATAACCAATATAGTTGAAGATGAGGCTTTTTTAAATACAATACATGAATTGAAAGCCCATAATGTGACTGTAAAGGGATATATTTCAAATGCAGCAAATTTCGAAGATTCCCAGAAAGTTGTAAATGAAATCGTTAAGGATTTCGGAAAAATAGATATACTCGTTAACAACGCCGGAATAACAAGGGATACACTGCTTATGAGGATGACCGAAGATCAATGGGACAGCGTGTTGAACGTTAACCTTAAATCGGTATTTAACCTGACAAAAGCTGTTTTACAGCCCATGCTGAAGCAGAAGAACGGGTCAATCATAAACATGAGTTCTGTAGTAGGTGTTTCAGGAAATGCAGGACAAAGCAACTATTCGGCTTCCAAGGCAGGTATCCTCGGATTCACAAAAAGCGTTGCCAAAGAGCTGGGTTCAAGGAATATAAGATGTAATGCCATTGCGCCCGGATTTATCCTTACTGAGATGACTGACAACCTGCCGCCTGACATAAAAAGCGACTGGATAAACAAAATCCCTCTTAAACGAGGAGGAACTCCTGAAGATGTTGCAAACACAGCATTATATCTCGCTTCCGACCTTTCATCTTATGTAACTGGACAAACAATTCATGTCTGTGGTGGTATGTTAACTTAAAATTTTTTATATCTTTGTGGTATTGCAGGGCGCCTATCCTTTTAGCACGAGGAAATGCAGCGAGACATATTTATTCCACACTTATTTTAAACAGGCGTCCTGCTTCTTTTTTTATAACCTCCTTTGGCAGAATGAATAATTTCGTTTTCTACCTGTTAATCATCATCCCGGTTTCAGGTTTTTTGCTTGAGAGATACCTTGAATATCTCAATTCAAGGATGTGGTCGGAGAAAGTTCCCGGGGAAATTAAAGGAATCTGCGATGCAGAGGAATACAGGAAAGCACGGCTTTATGAAAAAGATAACAGGATACTTTCATTCTGGTCCTCATCATTCAACCTCACCATTATATTGCTAATGATCATTCTGGGAGGGTTTGCATTTCTCGATACCCTGGCCAGATCAATAAGCAATAATACAATCATTATTTCACTTCTCTTTTTTGCATTCATTGGCATAGGCTCAGAGATATTAAATATTCCATTTGAATGGCGTGATACCTTTGTGATTGAAAAGAAATACGGATTTAACACGATGACTGTCAGAATATTTATAACTGACCACCTGAAGTCATGGTTCATAGCTCTGCTTATTGGCATTCCTGTGCTTGCACTTATTACCTGGATCTATTACAGGCTCGGGAAAGGATTCTGGATTTATGCATGGGGACTGATTACTGTCTTTTCAATATTCATTAATTTCTTTTATTCGGAATGGATTGTTCCTCTTTTTAATAAGCAAACCCCTCTTATTGAAAGTCCGCTCCGTACAAAAATTGAAGCTTTTGCTGAAAAGGCCGGATTCAGGTTACGGAATATATATGTAATTGACGGCTCAAAAAGGAGCACTAAGGCAAATGCATATTTCTCAGGTTTCGGTCCAAAAAAGAGGATAGTCCTTTATGATACGCTTATTAAAGAGATGTCGGATGAAGAAATTGTTGCAGTGCTGGCACATGAGACCGGGCATTATAAAAAGAAACATGTACTCAGAAGACTTGTATCATCAGTATTGCTTACCGGTCTGATGCTTTTTCTATTTTCACTTGTTGTTGATAATCCGGCATTTTCAGGAGCTCTTGGAGCCGGCACTTCAAGTTTTCATATCGGATTGATAGTCTTCGGGATCCTTTACAGCCCGCTTTCACTTCTTATCGGACTGGCAGGAAACTATATTTCGAGAAAAAATGAATATGAAGCCGACAGGTACGCACGTGAAAATTATTATCCTGAATTCCTTGCCAGTGCGCTGAAAAAACTTTCAGTAAAAAACCTTACTAATCTGATGCCGCATCCGGCATATGTTTTTTTTCATTATTCTCATCCTCCTTTGCTTGCAAGGCTGGCAAAGTTGGAATGATTTTTTATATTTGCACCCGTTAATGCCTCCTTAGCTCAGCCGGTAGAGCAGCTCATTCGTAATGAGCAGGTCGTGGGTTCGAGTCCCATTGGAGGCTCTGGGATAATTCGGAATTCGGATTTGTGATTTAGGAATTAGGGTTGAAGATTGCAGGTAATGGAATTATTTATAATTTTGATTTTGGATTTTGGGATCCTTTAAATCCGAAATCAAAATTCCGAAATCCGAAATTACTAAAATGCGGAATAGCTCAGTGGCAGTCCGCCGGCTGGCGGTTCCAATCTGAGGGTCGCTCAAAATAAATTGCGGGAGTAGCTCAGTGGTAGAGCATCAGCTTCCCAAGCTGAGGGTCGCGGGTTCGACCCCCGTTTCCCGCTCTGGAAAACAAGAGGCCGGTTCAAAAGAGCCGAGCCTCTTTTGACATTAAAGCTATGAAAGCTGAAATAATTACTATAGGTGACGAACTTCTGATAGGACAGACTGTTGATACAAACTCAGCATGGATAGGCCAGGAACTTAGCAGTCTGGGCTTTGATATTCACAGAAGAACATCTGTCCATGACAAAAGAGAAGAAATAATCGGGATCCTTTCTGACTCATCTTCAAGATCAGATGTTGTTATTATTACAGGAGGGCTGGGACCAACAAGCGATGACATAACTAAGAAAACCCTCTGTGAATTCTTTAACACAAGGCTTGTAATGAACTTGCACGTCCTCGAAATGGTCGAATCAATGATGCAAAGGCGAGGATTTCCCATGAATGAAAACAACAGAAAACAAGCGGAAGTCCCTGAATCCTGCAAAGTTCTTACAAATGCTGCAGGAACTGCTCCCGGAATGTGGTTTGAAAAGAACGGGAAGGTATTTATATCTATGCCCGGAGTCCCTTCAGAAATGAAATACATAATGAGGGAACATGTACTTCCTGAGCTTGCAAAAAGATACACATCGCAGGTAATAATCCACAAAAACATAATGACCTATGGTACTCCGGAGGCGAGACTTGCCGAAATCCTTACGGGTTTTGAGGCAGGTCTGCCCGGATGCATTAAGCTCGCATACCTTCCGTCATCAGGGATTATTAAGCTCCGTCTGACTGCAACAGGAAGCAGGAGAGATGAGCTTCTCCCAATTATTGCTGTACAGGTGAGAAAGCTTTATGAAACAATCCCTGAGTATATTTATGGGGAGGATGAAGAAACTCTTGAAATGGCTGTCGGAAGGCTTCTAAGAGATAAAAACCTTACCCTTTGTACGGCAGAAAGCTGCACGGGAGGTAATATCTCTCATAAAATAACCAGTGTGCCAGGATCATCAGATTATTTCAGGGGAAGTGTTGTAGCCTATTCAAATGATATTAAAACGAGTGTCCTCGGAGTGGATCCCCTCTTGATTCAAAGGGATGGAGCTGTCAGTGAATCAGTTGCAGTGGCAATGGCTGAAGGTGCAAGAAAATTGATGAAGACAGATTTCGCAGTTGCCACCACAGGTATTGCCGGACCTTCAGGAGGAACAGATCTGAAGCCGGTGGGAACATTATGGGTTGCCGTTTCTCATGGATTGGGTACTATTGCCGAGAAACATACTTTTACAACTGACAGAGTTACAAACATTACCAGATTTACATTTGTGGCCCTGAATCTGCTCAGAAAGCAGATTATCAGTGCATAACGGCTGTTTTTAAGGAGTGTTGAAAAAAATTAAAGCAAATATTTGGTTAATCAGATAAAAATCACGTATTTTGCGCTTCGTTTTTAAAAGACGTAAATAAAGAAATAAAAAGAGAATCGATGTCAAAGATTTGTCAGGTAACAGGGAAGAAAGCGGTAGTGGGAAATAACGTATCGCATTCAAAAAGAAGGACCAAAAGAAAATTTTACCCTAATCTTTTTGTAAAGAAATATTATCTTCCTGAAGAGGATCGATGGATTTCACTGAAAATATCAGCATCAGGAATCCGTCTGATCAATAAGAAAGGACTCACATCTGTCCTGAAAGAAGCAAAGGAAAAAGGTTATATCTTGAACTACTAAAATAAAACAAGGAAATGGCAAAGAAGGCAAAAGGTAACAGGCAGCAGGTTATTCTTGAATGCACCGAGCAAAAGGAGAGCGGGGTTCCGGGAATGTCAAGGTATATTACCACAAAAAACAGGAAAAATACACCTGACCGCCTGGAAAGAAAAAAATACAATCCTTATCTTAAGAAATATACACTTCACAGAGAAATAAAATAAAGAACCATGGCAAAGAAAGTTGTTGCATCACTTAAAACAGGCAGCGGTAAGGTTTTTACCAAATGCATCAAGATGGTTAAATCTGATAAATCGAATGCATATCAGTTTAAGGAAGAGATAGTTCATAATGATCATATTAAGGATTTTTTCACAAAGAAATAAGTAATCATTTTATATACAAAACAAAGCTTTCTTCCTTTGTGAAGAAAGCTTTTTTTATATTTGAGATCAATAAAACAATTCCATATGGGTTGGTTTGGATTCGGGAACAAGGAGAAAAAAGAGATACTTGACAAGGGTCTTGAAAAGACAAAAGAGAATGTCTTTTCAAAACTCTCCCGTGCTGTCATCGGAAAATCAAAAGTCGACGCCCAGGTACTTGATAACCTAGAGGAAATACTTGTTTCATCAGACGTAGGTGTTGATACTACACTAAAGATAATTGAGCGGATCGAAGAACGAGTAGCCAGGGACAAATACCTGAACACTTCCGAACTGAACAATATCCTTAAGGAAGAAATAACAACCCTTCTTGACAGGAACGTCACGGGGCCTGAATTTGATTTCAGCTCGCCTCTCCCCGCCAAACCTTATGTAATCATGGTGGTAGGAGTAAACGGATCCGGAAAAACTACCACAATTGCAAAACTTGCATGGCAATATAAAAATGCCGGAAAGAAAGTACTGCTCGGGGCCGCAGATACCTTCCGCGCAGCCGCCATCGACCAGCTCCAGATATGGTCAGAAAGAGCAGGGGTAGAAATTGTAAGACAACAAATGGGTTCCGATCCGGCATCTGTGGCATTTGATTCTGTAAAAGCTGCTGTTGCCGGCAATTATGACATAGTTATAATCGACACTGCGGGAAGACTCCATAACAAAATCAATCTTATGAATGAACTCTCCAAAATAAAGAGAGTGACGGAGAAGGTTATACCTGAAGCTCCGCATGAGGTACTCCTTGTACTTGACGGATCCACAGGACAGAATGCATTCGAACAGGCCAGACAGTTTACAGCTGCCACAAATGTCACGGCAATGGCAGTAACTAAACTCGATGGTACTGCAAAAGGAGGCGTGGTAATAGGAATATCCGATCAGTTCCGAATCCCTGTGAAATACATAGGCCTGGGAGAAAAAATGACAGACCTTCAGATCTTTAACCCCTATGAATTCGTTGATTCACTCTTCTCGGAATCAAAATGAGAGATATCAGGTCAGGGCATACCCGCAAAAAAAAAATAAATCTGGTCACACTCGGTTGTTCAAAAAACACAGTCGATTCAGAAAAACTGTTGCGTCAGATTGAAGCAGGCGGATATTCGGTTATATACGATCCTGATGACACATCAGCCCATACAGTAATTGTTAATACCTGTGGTTTCATAAACGATGCAAAGGAGCAGAGCATCAACACAATACTCGGATTTGTAAAGGCCAGGCAGTCGGGCAGGATCCGTAATCTCTATGTAATGGGATGTCTTTCGGAGAGATATGCTGATGAACTCAGAAATGAGATACCCGAAGTGAGAAAGTATTTCGGGGTTAACAATTTTAATGATATTCTCAAAGAACTGGGCATTGATCCAAAGGATGAACTTCGTAATGAAAGAAGGCTGACAGGACCTTCACACTATGCATACCTTAAGGTATCCGAAGGATGCGACCGCACATGTGCTTTCTGTTCAATACCTCTTATCCGGGGCAGATATGTTTCCAGGAAAATTGAAGATATAATCAGCGAAGCACAATCGCTTGCCGGAAAAGGTGTAAAAGAGCTCATTCTTATAGCACAGGATCTAAGTTATTATGGTCTGGACCTATATAAAACACAAAAACTTCCGGAGCTTATTACAGAACTGCTTAAAATAAGTTCATTTGAATGGATACGTCTTCATTATCTGTATCCTGCAAATTTTCCGATTGCATTACTCAACATTATGAAGGAGAACCGAAGGATCTGCAAATATATTGACATACCCATTCAACATATCTCCGGCAGAATGCTTGACCTGATGAAAAGATCCCATGATGTCAGTGAGACAAGGGATCTGCTATATAAAATAAGAAAGGAATTACCTGATGCAGCCATAAGAACAACGCTGATATCCGGACATCCCGGTGAAACGGAAAAAGACCATGAGGAAATGAAAAAATTCATTTCGGAATTCCGTTTCGACAGGCTGGGTGTATTCCCTTATTCTCATGAGGATGGCACCTATGCCTGGAAAAACTATGCTGATGATATTCCCGGTAAGACAAAGGACACAAGGGTATCTGAACTTATGTCAATTCAGCAGGCGGTTTCTTATGAGCTGAACAGCATGAAAATCGGCAAGATTTATAAAGTAATTGTCGACAGCAGGGAAGGAGAATTTTTTACCGGAAGAACGGAATATGACAGCCCGGAGGTCGATAATGAAGTACTCATTAAAGCTGAATACAACCTTCATCCGGGAGAATTTCATGATATTCTTATAACCGGGGCTACCGAATTTGATTTATATGGAAAGCCGGCGGAATAATACCCTTCCCGGCTTTCCCCAAAATGAGAAGGAGGTTGGAAAAAATAAAAATCTACTCTGCCGGTGGCAATTCAGGTTGTTCCTTTTTCTTATGGATCTTTATCCTGATCTCCGATTTAGCAGGATTAAAGCCGGCGTATATAGTATCACCTTCCCGTAGTTCTGCCCTGATGAGAACTTCTGCCATCGGATCCTCAAGATATTTTTGAATTGCACGCTTCAGCGGCCTTGCACCATAGTTTGCGTCAAAGCCTCTTTCCGCAATAAAATCTCTTGTTGCATTGGCTATTTTTAGCTGATACCCGAGTGACCTTACCCTGTCATACAAACCTTTAAGTTCGAGATCGATGATCTTATTAATTTCATCTTTGCCAAGTGAATTGAACATTATCACATCGTCGATCCTGTTAAGGAATTCAGGTGCAAAGGTCTTCTGCAATGCTTTTTGCAGTATACTTTTTGCCTGTTCGTCCCTTGTTGCCTTCCTGGCAGATGTATCAAAGCCTACTCCATGTCCGAACTCCGCAATTTGTCTGGTTCCTATATTTGATGTAAGGATAACTATGGTATTCCTGAAGTCGACTCTGCGGCCAAGACTGTCTGTAAGCTGACCTTCATCAAGCACCTGAAGAAGTATATGGAACACATCCGGATGAGCCTTTTCAATCTCGTCGAGAAGTACAACGGAGTATGGTTTTCTCCTTACCTTTTCAGTCAACTGTCCGCCTTCTTCATAGCCCACATATCCGGGAGGGGCTCCGACAAGGCGTGAAACCGAGAATTTCTCCATATATTCGCTCATGTCAACCCTTATAAGGTTGTCTGTAGTGTCGAAAAGAAATTTGGCAAGTACTTTTGCAAGCTGCGTCTTTCCTACACCTGTCGGACCAAGGAAAATAAATGTTCCTATTGGTTTGTTAGGATCCTTAAGCCCGGCTCTGTTTCTCTGTATCGATTTCACCACCTTTTGTATGGCTTCATCCTGCCCGATTACGCTGCCTTTTAGTTCATCAGCCATCTTTAGAAGACGGGTTCCTTCAGTCTGGGCTATCCTTTGAACAGGAACACCGGTCATCATAGCCACGACCTCTGCAACTTTTTCGGCATCCACAGTCTCACGATTTACTGCAAGCTCTTTCTCCCATTTTTTCTTTTCAAGCTCGATCATGTCGAGCAGATCCTTTTCCTTATCCCGGAAACTTGCAGCTTTTTCAAAGTTCTGGTTCTTGACAGCCAGCATCTTTTCCTTCTTTGTATCCTCAAGCTGCTTTTCAAGCGAAAGAATCTTTTCAGGGACCACAATATTAGAAATATGAACCCTTGATCCTGATTCATCAAGAGCATCAATTGCCTTATCAGGAAGATGTCTGTCTGATATATATCTGTTTGTCAGCTTAACACAGGCATCAATTGCATCATCAGTATAGATAACATTATGATGTTCTTCATAACGTTCCTTGATATTATGCAGGATATGAATAGTTTCTTCGATGGATGTGGGTTCGACAATTACTTTCTGGAATCTGCGTTCCAGAGCTCCATCTTTTTCGATGTGCTGACGGTATTCATCGAGTGTTGTGGCACCGATACACTGAATCTCTCCGCGGGCCAGGGCAGGTTTTAACATATTTGCGGCATCAAGTGATCCTGTAGCTCCACCGGCTCCGACGATAGTATGTATCTCATCGATGAAAAGAATTATATTGTCATTTTTAGACAGCTCATTAAGGATAGCTTTCATCCTTTCCTCAAATTGTCCGCGGTATTTCGTACCTGCAACAATTGAGGCAAGATCCAGTGCAACTACTCTTTTGTTGAAAAGAACCCGCGACACGTTCTTTTTCGTGATTCTAAGAGCCAGGCCTTCGGCTATTGCCGATTTACCGACGCCAGGTTCTCCGATAAGAACTGGATTGTTCTTCTTTCTCCTTGACAGGATCTGTGCAAGTCGTTCAATTTCTCTTTCTCTGCCAACCACCGGATCTAGTCGTCCTTCCTCGGCAGCCTTTGTAAGATCGATTCCGAAGTTATCGAGTACGGGAGTGTCGGATGAAGGTTTTGCTGAAGAAGACTGCTGTCCTTTTCCCTGTCCGCCTCCAAAAACCTGACCCTCGTCGTCCTCTTCTCTGGGGAAGTCGGCTCTGGCGCTTGGAGTACCGGCTTCAACAGCCCTGCGAACTGACTGATAGTCAACATCCAGTTCAGCAAGGAATCGGGTTACAAGTGCATTTTCGTCCTTCAGAATTGCAAGCAGAAGGTGTTCCGAATCGATTGTCGGACTTTTCAGTGATTTAGCTTCAAGATAAACAAGTTTAAGTATTCTTTCCGTGCTTCTCAGTAATGGTATAATCTCATGGTCCGCAACGGGAACCGGGCTTTCGACGCGGATGCTTTTTTCGATTGAACCCTTCAAAATGAGAAGGTCAATCCCTTGATTTAAAAGTATTTCGACAGCAACCCCCTCTCCATCCCTGAGAATCCCAAGAAAAAGGTGCTCGGGGCTAATATGACTGTTCCCGAGTCTGATTGCCTCCTCCTTGCTATATCCGAGTATATCCTTTACTCTTTGTGAAAATTGTGAATCCATAAAATAGTCTCCAGTTTTTGCATTTCTTATTTAAGCCATATTGTCAGTTTTTACCGACAACTTTGCCTTTCCCCTAAAAATCAAAGTTAAATTTAATACAATTTATGTCTGGCAATTTTCATGCCCATTTATAAACAATTAATGTTAAAAAGTCACAATATATAACGGACAGAAATACTTAATTATTCACTAAATTCGTAATCAAATATTATCCCGGCTTGGGGATTTAATATCTAATTAATTATTAACTAGTTATGTCAGAAAGAGAAAGGGTAATTCAGGTAAACATAGAGGAGGAGATGAAGTCGGCATACATCGATTATTCGATGTCTGTGATCGTTTCGAGGGCTTTACCTGATGTAAGGGACGGACTTAAACCTGTGCACAGGCGTGTACTGTTCGGTATGTCGGAGCTTGGCGTTTTATCAAACAGGCCATATAAAAAATCTGCAAGGATAGTAGGGGAGGTACTTGGAAAGTATCATCCCCATGGCGATTCATCGGTATATGAGGCGATGGTTAGAATGGCCCAGGACTGGTCGATGAGGTATCCGCTTGTTGACGGACAGGGAAACTTCGGATCAATCGACGGCGACGGTCCGGCTGCAATGAGGTATACAGAGGCCAGACTCAAAAAAATAGCTGAGGAAACACTTTCGGATATTGACAAGGAAACTGTTGATTTCCAGCCGAACTTCGATGATTCACTCAATGAACCTGTCGTGCTTCCAACAAGGATTCCACTTCTGCTGGTAAACGGTGCTTCAGGTATTGCCGTGGGCATGGCAACCAATATGCCGCCGCATAACCTCAGCGAAATTATTGATGCCACAATAGCATTTATTGACAATAAGGATATTTCGACCGAGGAGCTTCTGAAGTACATTAAGGGTCCGGATTTTCCCACCGGAGGAATAATTTACGGGGAGCAGGGCATAAGGGATGCCTGCGAAACCGGCAGGGGTAAAATTGTGATAAGGGCAAAGACTGAAATCGAACTTACCCACTCAGGACGCGAATGCATAATCGTCACAGAAATCCCGTATATGGTCAACAAGGCCGAGATGATCCGTAAGATCGCCGACCTAATTAATGAAAAGAAAATTGAAGGGATTTCATACATCAACGATGAATCGGACCGTAATGGGATGAGGGTGGTGATTATCCTGAAAAAAGATGCAAGCGCCAATGTTGTACTTAATAATCTTTACAAGTTCACACAGCTGCAGACCGCATTCAATGTAAACAATATTGCACTTGTAAAGGGAAGACCCAGAACACTTAATACAAAAGACCTTATTGATCAGTTTGTACGTCACAGGCATCAGGTTATACTTAGAAGGGCACAGTTTGATCTCAGTCAGGCTGAAAAAAGAGCCCATATTCTTGAGGGACTGATAATTGCAAGCGATAATATAGATGAAGTAATTGCCATCATCAAAGCTTCAAAAAGTCCGGACGAAGCAAGAGAAAAGCTTATGGAACGCTTCAGTCTGTCTGATGCACAGTCGAGGGCTATCGTCGAGATGAGACTCCGCCAGCTTACTGGTCTTGAACAGGACAAACTAAGAGAGGAATACAAAGAGATTATGGCTATGATCGAGTACCTTAAGAATGTCCTGGCAGATATAAACCTTCAGATGAAGATCATTAAGGATGAGCTTCTTGAAGTAAAAGAAAAATATGGAGACATCAGAAGGACCGAAATAATACCAAATGCGGAGGAGTTCAATCCGGAGGATTTCTACGCAGATGATGAAATGGTGATCACTATCTCACACCTGGGTTATATCAAGAGAACACCACTGACAGAATACAGGAGACAGAACAGGGGTGGAACCGGTGCCAAAGGCGGATCGACAAGGGATGAGGATTTCATTGAGCATCTGTTTATTGCCACAATGCATAATACAATGCTTTTCTTTACAAGAAAAGGTAAATGCTACTGGCTGAAAGTCTATAATATCCCTGAAGGGTCCAAAACATCCAAGGGAAGAGCGATGCAGAACCTTATTAACATCGAGCCCGACGATAATGTAAGGGCCTATATAAATGTAAAGAACCTCAATGATGAAGACTACATAAACAATAACTTCATAGTACTCTGCACAACAAAAGGTGTTATCAAGAAAACATCACTTGAAGCCTATTCACGTCCCAGAACCAACGGAGTTAATGCGATAACAGTAAGGGAAGGGGATGAACTTCTTGAAGCCAGGATGACTAATGGCAAACACCATATAATGCTTGCAGTAAAATCGGGGAGGGCCATTAGATTCCCGGAGGAAACAGTAAGGCCGATGGGAAGAACCGCCTCGGGTGTCAGGGGAATAAGACTTGATGATGAAGTAACAGATTTCGTTGTGGGAATGATCACAGTAGAAAACAAGGAGAAAGAAGTACTTGTTGTCTCAGAAAAAGGATACGGTAAAAGGTCTGATATTGAAGATTACCGTATTACGAACAGGGGAGGAAAAGGAGTGAAGACAATCAATATCACCGAAAAGACAGGCTCGCTGATTGCCCTCAAGGATGTTACAGATAATGATGATCTTATGATCATAACCCAGTTTGGAAACATACTCCGCAGCCCTGTATCGACACTCAGAGTAATGGGAAGGGCTACCCAGGGAGTTCGTCTGATCAATCTAAGGGAAAATGATACAATCGCATCGGTTGCCACTGTCTTTGTAAATGAGGAAAGTGATACAGCCGGAGATGAAAATGTCAGACAGGATGGAGAAAATATTGAGGATTTTGGCAAAGAATTTGAAGATTAAGAAGTAATGTTTTAAATTTGACGAATTAAATTATTGACAATTAATCAAAGAAGAATAATCATGAAAAAAGTTTTTCTGCTTTTAGCAGTTGTTTGTATCTCAACAGGTGTCTTTGCCCAGAAGGGTAAGGTTATCAGTGCTATGACCTTAATTGAACAAGGTACTCTGGACAAGGCCAAGGAAGCTCTTGACCAGGCTACGAATGATCCCAAAACAGCTGAATGGTTCAATACTTACTTTGCAAAAGGTAAACTCTATCAGGCTGTTTTTAAATCAGACAACCCTAAATTCAAGGAATTCTCCAAAGATCCGCTGAGTGATGCATATTCTAATTATGAGAAAGCCATGGAACTTGATACAAAAGGCGCAACCAAAAAAAGAATTATCACAGGTATGATCTATAACAACCTTGCTCTTGATCTGTATACTCAGGGAGGTAACCAGTTCGAAGCCAGGGACTATGATGGTGCACTGAAATCATTCGAAACACAAATAAAGATCACCGAAAGTGACAAATACGTAGGTGTTACAGATACGGGTATGTATTACAATGCCGGTCTTGCTGCCATGAATGCAGGCAAACAGGATGTAGCCATTAAGTATTTCGAAAAATGCGCCGAAATGAAATATCTGGGTGTCACTCCTTATTTCCAGATGTCACAGAGCTATATGGCCCTCGGTGATACAGTCAAAGCTGAAGCCCTGCTGAAAAGCCTTCCCGACAAATTCCCGGGTAACAAGAACATTACTCTTCAGCTTATCGACCTGTACATCAAAGCCGGTAAAAATGATGACGCCCTGAAGAATCTTGCCGTCGCAAAGGCTGATGACCCGGAAAATTACAGTCTTTGGTTTGCAGAAGGTATAATCTATCTCAACACTGAGAAATATGATGAAGCCATATCTGACCTTACCAAATCGATAGAACTTAAGTCAGATCTTTATGACAGCCAATATGGACTCGGCGCTGCATACATAAACAAGGCTTCGGATATGTTCGTTAAAGCAAACGACATAATGGATGTAAATAAATACAATGCTGCTATAGAAGAAGCAATGGGCGTATTCTCAAAAGCTCTACCGTACATGGAAAAAGCAAATGAACTGAAACCCGATGATGTTTTTGCACTGAGAGGTCTTAAGGAACTGTATTACAGGCTTAAAATGACAGATAAATATAATACTGTCAAAGCAAAACTCGATTCTCTGGAACAGAAATAGAAATTTTAAAGTAAATTACGGATAATATTCAAAAAAGCCTTTCCGTTTAAACGGAGGGGCTTTTTTTTTACCTGACTGAATATGACAATAAAAATCCTGAAATTGCCGGAACAAAGAATGGTTCTTTTACTGACGGCTTTTTTTCTGCTTCTGGCAACTGCCTGTTCAAAGGATGATGATCCGGAGCCACAGAATCCGGGGAAGATTGTTGTATTGATGTATCACAGAATAGTCAGTAGCGAGCCGGCTGATCTATATGAAAGAAGTGCTAAAGATTTCGAGTCAGATCTGAAATACTTAAAGGATAATAATGTCAAAATACTGTCTTTCAAAGAATTAGATGAAATTTCGAAAGGAGGGGAGATGCCCCTTGGAAACTTTGCCATAATCACGTTTGATGACGGCAGCAGCACGTGGTACACTATTGTTAAACCATTGCTTCTGAAATACAAAATGAAGGCAACTTTCTTCCTGTGGGCATATATTATTGGTCATGATTCATTTCTTACCTGGGAAGAAGTAAAGGATATGAGCCATTATACATTGCTGAACGGAGAACATCCCTTTGTATTCGGATCTCACAGTTATTCACATAGTTATTTGTTCAGAAACAGGGCTAATTATGCTACAGATGCAGAGTATAATTCATTCCTCGACTATGAAATGAGAGTTTCAAAGGAACTTATCGAACAATATGTTCCCGGGGAGGTTGATATTTTCTCTTTACCATACGGTGACGGAGCCGGGAACACAGAAATTATTGCAGCAGCAAAAAGAAATGGATACCATTTTATAAGAACATCGGTCTGGGCTGCTATTGAAAACTTACCGGCAGATCTATTTCAGATTCCGTCACTGCCCATACTTGATTCGACACCTCAAAGTCTGATAGGGGAATATCTTGGAATTGAAAAGTAAAATTTTATGTGGAATTTAAATGGGAGAGCAGGTTGTTAATCTGTCTGCTCCTTATTTTTAATTCAATATATTCTATTTTACATAATATTAATTATAGGAATTACTTAACAGTAAACAAAACCTTAATCCCGGTTGTTAAGAATCTGATAATTATAAATGGCGAAAAATTAGTTTGTAAATAATGAGGAAGTCACTGGCCGAGGGAATGGAAAAGAACCTGGCTGAACTGAAAATCAAGGCCGAAAGCCTGTAATCAGATTAATAAATGCTTCATCGTTATTGTGAAAAAATTAACAATCTCATAATCAGATTAAAATATTCAACATATTATCAATGACCACATATTAGGCCCCCCCACCCCTTTCTGAACAATAATTTTTTGCCCTTTACCGGCGACAATCTGTCATTCACCGAATCTTGTTTTCAATTCCTGAATCCTGGAGTAATTTTGCAGTGAATTTTAAAATCAAAAACCATGAAAAAGATCTGCCTTTCGGTATTCACAGTTTTTATTGGAATAACCCTTATTGCACAGAACAGTGCTGTGCTGAAACTGAATCCTGAAAAAAACAAGATTTACCGCATGAAATCATCTTCGGAGCAGACAATTACCCAGACGATTAACGGAAATCAGCAGACAGTTGAATCGAATGTCGGTTATACTGTATCGTTGAAAATGATTGATGCTACTCAGGACTTTCTTATAATGGAAACCCGTTTTGACACACTTTCAACGAAAACCAATACAATGGGAAAGATTGTCAGTTTCACATCGGCTTCTGAAGGAAATATTGCATCATCCGATATGTCTGAAATAATGTCCTGCATTATGAACCGTTTAAGCAAAAATGCGATATATCTGAAGATTGATTATACCGGGAAGCCCCTTGAAGTGGTAAATGCAAAAATGCTTTCAGACATGATCCTTAAGGATACCAGCGCCATAAAACTTACCGGTCCGACAGCAGGTCCCGTAAAACAACAGGTGGCATCAACAGTCAGTGAAGCCAATATAAAAAACATGCTCGGACCATTTACATGGACACTTCCTGGAAAAGAGGTTTCTGTTGGAGATAACTGGCTGATTACTCAACAGTTAAACTCAGGAGGGATGCTACTTGACATAAAGACAAACTACCACCTGGATAAGATAAGTGAGAGTAATGCACTAATCACAGTCGAATCGAATATAAGGGCTCCGGAAAATGCCATACCGATAAAATCAGGAGGTGCCACAGTAACCTATGACAACCTTCGTGGAACCAGCAAATCGAAACTTACTGTTGACACTATTACAGGGTTCGTGGTTGAAGAAAATTCTGAGACACGTATCTCAGGGAACCTCGGAATCAGCGGTCCGGGGTTCAGTATGGAAATGCCAATGGACATAATCGGAAAATCAGCTGTAAAAGCAATAAAATAAACCAGGACCGTAAATGAAGGACAGTAAATTAAAAGCCATGAAAAGGAAAATATTCATAATTCTGCTGCTTACAGCCTCAGTTGCAGGTCAGGCACAGACAATAAAGGGAAGGGTTTGTTATGAAAAGGACAAAACACCCGTACAGTTTGCCACTGTGGCCCTGCATCAGCTTCCCGATTCAGCTATGGCAACCGGTGTAATAACACTCACCGATGGTAGTTACATTCTGGAAAAGATAAAACCTGGCAACTATTTTGTAAAAGTTACATTTGTTGGATACAGACCTTCAGGAAAAGTTGTTAATATCAGGGAAGGAGGGGGTGATATATCAGTTGATACAATTTTCCTTGCTGAAACGACAGCAGCGCTGAATGAAGTAACAGTAGTCGCCGAACGCCTGAAAGGTAAGGAAATGGTCGACAGAACTGTTTACAACATCCCTGAGGTTGTATCCAATACTTCAAATAACGGATACGATGTACTGAAGAAAATACCCCAGGTAAATGTAGATTTCCAGAATAACATAACACTCAACGGAAGCAGCAATTTCATTATTCAGGTCGATGGAAGGCAGCGCGACAGGGAATTTCTTGCAAGGCTTCTGCCTTCAGATATACAGAGTATTGAAATTATCAGCAATCCTTCAGGCAAATATGAAGGTAACATTGACGGTGTTATCAATATAATCCTGAAAAAGGAAGCCAGGTACGGAGCCAGTGGAAACATAGCTGCCAGCATCAAACCTTTCAATAAGGTTACAAGCGCTGTAACAGGAAGTCTAGACTATTCTGCAGGTAAAATCACATTTTATGTTACTGCAATGAATGTCGGTCAGGGACTCCGCCTGAATATAAATGAGGACAGCCGTTTTCTGGCGATAGACTCTCTTACCAAAATGACCGGACCTGGAAAGATTAAGGTAGGCCTGTCATCCGTAAACAGCGGATTTGACTATTATATCAACGATAAGAATAACCTCAGCTTTAATGCTAATTATAAGCCAATATGGCAGAAGGTTGATATATTAACGAATACTATTCTTTATAAGGACAATACACCCCTTAATTCAGTCTCATCTGAGACGAAGGATGAAATGGAAAGTGATGAAAGCTCATTCTCTCTCTTCTATAAAAGAACCTTTTCAAAGCCGGTTGAAGAATTCACTGCAGAAGCAAGTTACTATACCTTTTCGTCAGATCAGTTAAGCAGTTTTAAAAATTTCCGCCATCCGTACAACAGCGATCAGGTTTTAAGTACATATTCAAGAATTGAGGACAACCTGAATAAGAGAAACTATTTTTCAACGAAGCTCGATTATGTCTACCCTCTGGGTATGTATGCAAAGATTGAAACCGGATACCAGTTCTATTTCCAGAAGATGGATTATGATTTCAATATAAATTATCAGGAGGAATCGAACCTGTTCAGGTACTCTGAATTGCGCAATTCACTTTACGGAGGTTTAACGGTGAATTTCAAGAAAATCGGCATACAGGCTCTCCTGAGGGTTGAGAACAGCCATATCGATGCTGATTCCGTAACAAGACCCGATTACTCATGCTATCTTCCTTCTGCAAATTTCCAGTACAGGTTTTCAGCTTCACATAATATCAAATTCACTTATAACAGAAGGATCAACCGTCCGGGTATTTATGACTTGAACCCATACTGGAAAATAAATCAGAATTATATGATTACCCAGGGTAATCCCGATCTCAGACCCGACTACCGCGACAGGCTGCAGCTTACCTATACCTGGAACTTCGGGAGCAATTACTTCTCCCCGTATGTATATAATGAATTCTTTTCTGACAAGATAGGTAACAGATATTCAATAATAAAATCACCTGTTGACGGGGCTCTGACAACAATTTCAAAGCCATATAATATACTCAGCGGTTATGAACTTGGTGGTGGTGTAAATGCAATGCTGTGGTATGTGAACATCAATGCTCGAATTTACAAGGGACATTATTCGGGATATACAGAAGGCACCTTATCAATACCTGAAAGAAATTATTTCTCCTATGCAGTTACAAGCTATGCCTATGCGAACCTCGACAAGAAGAAACAGACAACAGTATTCCTGTATCTTGCATATAATGGAGTGAACATAAATGCCCAGTCGAAAACCTATACCCTTCCTCTTTATGGTCTTGGCGGACAACGGCAGGTGAAAAATCACAGCGTGGGAGTTTTCTGGCTGCTGCCATTCTCAAAAATTATTGACTACCAGTGGATAGAAACAGAAACCACGGCATACACATCGAAAAATACGACCGGTATTGACTTCGGGAATTTCATACAGTTTTCCTACTCATATAAATTCAATAAAGGGAAGAATGTAAAAAAACTGAACAGAAAAGTTGAGGTTGAAAGCGACAGTAAAAGCAATGCAATAATGAATTAACGGAAATCTTCACTCACTGTTAATACTTTTTCATTCCGTGTTCCTTTCAGGTAAAGAAGTCAATCTTATACCTGTAAGGGACACTTTCATTATTTTGCTTCCTGATATTCCAGTATGTCACCCGGTTGGCAGTGGAGGGCTTTACATATGGCTTCGAGTGTGCTGAAACGGATAGCTTTTGCCTTGCCCGTCTTCAGTATAGACAGGTTGGAAAGTGTCAGATCAACTTTCGAAGAAAGCTCATTAAGTGACATTTTCCTTTTTGCCATCATCACATCAAGGTTTACAACTATTGGCATGGTTCAGATCGTTAATTCATTTTCAGACTGCAACTCAACCCCTCTGGTAAAGATAATGGCAACTATGAATATGATACCAGCCAGGAAAAGCCATTCGGTGCCTGCCCAGTCTTTCTGCATCGAGACCCCCTGCCCTATCAGCCATTCTGTATAACCGTTTGCTGCCATGGCTAAAAGTCCGGCAGCAAATGCAACATAACTGATTATCCTTGTCAGCATTGCTATTTCAAAGCTGAATGGTTTGTTAATGTTCAGATTCTTAAATATCCTGATCACCAGGTAAAATATAACAGCCTTCAGGATAGTCAGCAAAATAATCAATGATCCAATGACAATATAATGCCCAATTCCAAATTTGTACAGATCTGAGAGATCAAGATTCTGGTACAGGTCTGCCGCAGCTGCCGTATTTACAAAAAGACTAACGGCAAAGGAAACTGCAACTGCTCCTGCGGTGATACACAGCCCGATAAATACTATCCAGCTGAGGACTTTCACAATCCGGAGGATTTGTAGTGTGTTTGTTTTCATTGCTAATAATATTATTACTATACAAATATCAATAATATTTTATTAAAATACAATAAATATTTATTATTATTTAT
>Ga0172371_10001156_pt1 | contig 41549 bp, 29 predicted proteins | sample Lak12m_FD_114543 | JGI IMG/M metagenome (GOLD analysis project Ga0172371, IMG submission 114543) | Freshwater microbial communities from Kabuno Bay, South-Kivu, Congo - kab_022012_12m | ecosystem: Environmental > Aquatic > Freshwater > Lake | place: Democratic Republic of the Congo: South-Kivu... | reverse complement strand
TCCCAGCCATCCGGGACTGGATTCCGACTTTCGTCGGAATGACGGAGCGTTTGGCTTGGTTCTGGACTATCGGCGGTGTGGCTAGAGAGTCTGGGGTTCCGTACGTGACAGTATTTCGGCCTCAGAATGCTCAAGTTAGCGCCTATGGGGGGCCGGGGAGGGACTCTTTGCAAAAAGTCCCTCCCCGGTGCATTTTCAGAGGAATCCCATGTCGACCGAGATCTCACCGTTGCGGCTCGCGATTTGGTGCGTAATTCAATTCGGCATCAGCGCCGCCTTGCTTTTCGGAGGGGCCGGTACTGTTGCGTGGCCCGAGGCTTGGATCTACCTCCTTGTGCAAACCTCCTTTTCCCTGATCCTCACAGTCTGGCTCAAGAGGCACGACCCGGAGTTGCTCAAGGCGCGGCTGTCCTTCTGGAAGCGAGAGATGAAGGGCTGGGACAAGGCACTGCTGACACTGTGGTTCGCCGGTTCAGTGCCGTTGTTTGTCATCCCGGGCCTCGACGCGGTCAGATACCGGTGGTCTCACGTGCCCATCCTGCTCCAAGCTTGCGGATTTGTCGGAATAGTCGTCGCGTCGGGTCTGGTTTTCTGGGTATTCAAATCGAACCCCTATGCTTCGGCGTCCGTGGAAATCCAGGAGGACCGGGGCCAGACCGTCGTCACGACCGGCCCGTATCACTATGTTCGCCATCCAATGTATTCCGGCGTCTTCGTCTGGTATCTCTGCTTACCGTTGGCATTGGGGTCCTTCATTACATTCGTTCCCGCCATAGTGCTCCTGGGGTTGCTCGCGGTACGGACCCACCTGGAAGACAAGACCTTGCATCAGGAACTCCCTGGATACGCAGCGTATGCTGAAACCGTTAAATTCAGGCTCATTCCGGGAATTTGGTAAATTGCCGTGCTCAGCGAGCCGGGGCGGCCCCCTCACTTCGGACAACGCAGAGCCGCTAAACTTTCGTTCGGGAGTTCCCCGGGCCCGCTTCATAGAGCGGTCGGACAATGTGCCAACTGCCCCAGGTCCGAAATGCCCGAAGAGCTATTTGCAAGCCCGAAAATAAGCTGATATAAGCCCGTCTCGGTTCGATCTTCGATGCCGTGGATTACCGTGCTCGGTGACCGGCTGTCCGCGCTGCTTGATCCAGCGCGGCGGGGAACGGAATCGTCAACCGCGCACGCTTGAAACCGGGACCAGATGTCATCGTGCCTCACATTTCTCCATGCTGCGGATATTCATCTGGGCAGGCCGTTTTCCGGACTGGCGAAATGCCGTCCTGAACTGGCGAAGCTCGTTCAGGACGCCGGGTACAAGGCCTGGGAACGGATCGTCACCACAGCGCTCGGCCGACGGGTCGATTTCGTCACCATCGCCGGAGATCTATTCGACTCGTCCAATCCAACGGTCCGAGCTCGGGTCGCGTTTCGCGAAGGGGTATTGAAACTCCATCGAGCCGGCATCCCGGTATTTCTCGCGCTGGGAAATCACGACCCCCTGACGAGTTTCCCCGACTCGTTGAAGTCCCTTCCGGGGCTGCACATCTTCGGCCCGGAACAGATCGGCGTCCGCCCGCGGCTTCCCGAAAGGGACAGCAATGTGGTGATCTATGGGGCAAGCTTCGAGACTCACGTCCTCACCGAAAACCTCGTGCGACAGTTTCGCCGCGACCCGGACGCGAAAGTCGCCGTCGGAGTCGTGCACTGCAATGTCTCCGGTGTCGGAGGGCATCTCGATTACGCTCCATGCACCCTTGACGATCTCAGGTCCGCGGGGATGGATGTGTGGTGCCTTGGACACGTGCACAGCCCTCTTACGCTCTGTGAGGACCCTTTGATCATCTATTCGGGAGCCAGTCAGGGTGCGCACATCAACGAGACCGGCCCGCGGGGCTGTGACCTCGTGACCGTAGACGAAAGCGGGGCAGCATCGACTCTTTTTGTTCCGCTCGCCCCGATCATCTGGTCCGAAGTGTCCGTGGACGTCTCTCATGCCCGAGGCATCGAGGAAACCGTGGACCTTGCGGAAGCAACCTTTCTTGATCGTGGGCCGTGGCCGGATGGTACTCAGGCGGTTGTCGCACGCATCCGCCTCGATGGAACCGACAGCTCCGGCAAACTCGGCGCTCTCGTGGAAGGAGAGGAATTCAGCGAAATACTTGCTGAACGTCTGTCGCTTCTGCCCGTTCCGGTTGTGCTGGAATCCGTTCGGGACGAGCGAAGGTTGCCGACCGATGGATCCTCTTTGCTTGAGGAAGGCGGATTCCTGGCGGATTTCCTCAACGTCTGCGCTGCGGTCCGCGGAGACGCCTTTCAACTGGAAGGAATCATGGACGATATTCGAACCGAACTGCTTAAGAGAGTCGGATCGCTGCATCTGGCGCCGGAGCTCGATCCTCGCCGACTCAAGGGTGATCGGTCCGCGACTCAGGCACTCCTGAAGGAGGCGGAAGAACAGATCGTTCGAATTTGTCTGCGCCTCGGTGGCATATGAGGGATGTTGCATCAAGATACGGAATTATGGGCTTGCCAAAGAACAGACCAAAGCACTCGATGGCGTAAATACGGTGACGTACCCAGAAAACCGCATCCCCCGGCGGCATCGACCGCGCCGGCTGCTCTGGTGGGACGGGCATCTTCCCCGTCATTGTCTGATAGGTGACACGCGGGTGGCCCGGCAGTGCTCCTGCAAACTGTCCCGTGGCTTGCCGCCTGTGCAAGGGTTATTTCGCGACGAGCCCTAAGTTCTCTGATTCCTGAATGCGGCGCCGGATTCGGGCGCCACTGTGGGAACGAAGCATGTGGATAGAGGAGATCTTCGTTGGAAGTTTCGGCGCTTTTCGCGCCACACGAATCGGTCCGCTCCATCCGGGCCTGACGGTGATTCTTGGCCGGAACGAGGCGGGAAAGAGCACCATCGTCGAGCTCGTGCGCTCCGTGTTCTTCGGATTCAAGAAGAAGGCCGGCAATTCAAATATCTATGAATCAGTCCACCTGCTACCCCGAAAGGGCCGGCTCGTCGTGCGAACGGACACAGACAGACGGCTCGTCGTCGGGCGGGGCGAGCGTCGGGGTTTCCGGGACGGCGCTCTCACGGTGGCGGACGAGCACGGCAATGCGGCCGGGCCTTCATCTCTGCCGTTCCTTGCCGCGGGCATGGACAGAATCGCATACGAGAGTCTCTATGCTTTCGACGCGGAGCTGATGCGAAAGCTCGACCAGGATGCGCTGCGCGGAAAAATCGCGGCCGCCGCGCTGGGATCCCTTGAAGTCAACCCATTGGACGTCATGCACGACGTGTCCGAACGTCTCAAAAACCTTGCCAGGCGCTCGGGAAACGGGAGCCCGTCCTTGCACGGCGTCCGGACTCGCCTCAGGGAAGTGGACCGGAAGCTCAGAAGCCTCGAAGAAAAGCCTGCCCGATATTCCCTGCTCCTCGAAGAGCGGGCCGGCATGGGACAAAGGCGGCGTGAGCTCGCAGCGGAAATTGCAGAGACAGAATGCGGACTAGGCAAACTGCGGCCGCTCCTGACCCTCGAAGAACCGTGGAACAGACTCCAGGCTCTCGATCGGGAGGCGGACCTGCTGGAGCCCGCGTCCCTGTTTCCCGCGGATGGGATCTCCCGCCTGGAGCAGGCATTGGAGCGGCGACGCGACGCGGACGCTCTGATCCGCGAAGCTGACCAGAGCCTGGATCACCTCCGTCGTCGCCTGGCGGAGCTCATCTTTGATCCGGTCCTGGGAAAGCACGCTGATTCGCTGCGGGCGCTGAGCACCGAGGCCGGACAAATGGCCGATCTACCCGAGAAGATCGCAAAGCTCTCCCACGAGATTTTGGAAATCACGACAAATCTCGACGAGGTCCTCGGTGAATTGGGTCCCGGCTGGACCCGCGAGCGAGTGACCGAGAGCGATCCGTCCTATCCGGTAGAAAAAGAAATCCGTGGCCACGCGGACTCGTTGCGCGACGAGCGCGACACGGTCAACAACCTGAGGTCCCGCCTGGCGGACTTCGAAGAAACGTGCAAGAGGCTGCACGCACGCGTCACGGCCGGTGATGAAGAGCTCCAAAGACTCCTCCCGCTGTGTGACGGGCTCCTCGAACCGCAATCGCTCCGGAGACTTCAACAATGGAAAGTCAATATCGAGCGGATCACCGGCCTCGAAGGAATACTCACCGAAAAGAGCAGCCGGCTGGTCGCCTGCGTGACAGCAGCGAAAGAGGCCGAGACTGAGCTCATCGCGCACGAAAACCGGTTCAAGACGAGCCCGACAAACCGCAGCCTTTTGCTCATCGTTCCGGCCGTGGCTCTCGCTGGCGCGGGATTCATCGCCTGGGCCGGCTCTGGAACGGAGCTCGCGTCTGTGATCATGCAGGTTGCCGGCTGGATGATGATCGTGGCCTCGCCGCTCAGCGCCGCAGCGTGGAAGCTCATCCGGGAGCCTCGGCGACGGGCTCGCTCCGTTCAAATTCGAGACGAGCTCGTGCAGAAGCGCGAACGCGGCTCAGGGGAGATAGCGCTGCTGGAAGCCGAACGGAGAGCCCTACTTCACCAGCTTGGCCTTCTCAGACGCGAACAGATCGAGACCGCACGGGAAGTGCTCCACGATCCCCAGGCCGACCTGCGCCGGGTGATCGCGGCTGAGATGCGATCCGCAGCAGCCGAGGAGCCCACGCGGCGGCGCCGGGTGATGGAGTACGCTCTGGATTCGGATCGCGGGGATTGGGAGGCCGCGCAGGGCCGGCTTCAGGAGGCAACGCGACTCCACGACGAGGCTATTGTTTCCAGAAAGCGGATCGAGGGCGAATGGCGGGCTTTTCTCGATCGGCACGGTTTCGATCCGGACCTTGATCCCGCGACCGCTCAGAGTCTTGTTATACGACTGCGAGAGGCCAAAGCGACGATTCACCACCTCTCGGAAATCGAGACGGCGCAGGATTCTCTTTCGAGCCGATGGGAAGATTTTTCCGTACGCGTCCGGGAGCTCGGGGCTGAAATGGGCCACCCTGTGCCGTCGGACCGTTCTCCGGTCGAACAAGTGGAATATTGGCTCCACCTTGAAACTGAGGCTCGACACATCCTTTCCCAAAGACAATCTCTTTCGGAGAGAATCGCTGACCGTGAAATCTTCCATGATGTCTCAAAAAAAAAGAGGCAGGACGCGGAGGAAGCGATTGCCGCGCTCATAGCGGCAGCAGGCGTGGCGGACGAGGAATTGTTTCGGCAGCGTTCTCTCCTCCATCAGCGGCTGTCTGAAGTCGAGCACGAGCGCGGAATCCTGCTTGGCGGCCTCGCTTCGGCGCTCGCGACGCCTGACGACGAAACGGTGCGTGCTATCCTTCGCAAAGAGAATTGGGATGAATTACGGAACCGGGAGAGAGCTTTGAGGGTCCAACTGGAGAGGTTGAGAAATGAGTCGGAAGAGGTGGCGACGCGTGAAGGGCGGCTTTCGAGGGAAATCGAAACCCTCGAAGACGAGGACGAGACCGAGTGTCTCCTCATGGAAAGGGCCGAACTGATCGCCGGGTTGAACGGGCTGGTGCGGGAATGGCTCACATTGAACCTTTCCCGGAGGCTGCTCGAGAAGACATTGCGCATGTATGAATCGGAGAAACAGCCGAAAGTGCTCGAACGGGGCTCGGAAGTCTTTCAGGCCCTCACGCGTGGGGCGTTCGCGAAGGTGATCTTTTCGCTCGATGAGAACCGCGTCAGCGTGGAGCGCACAGACGGGACGATCGTCCCCGAGGAGCTGCTCAGCACCGGCACCTTGGAGCAGGTCTATCTGTCTCTGCGGCTGGCCCATGTGGAAGTCTACCATTGCGGAGAGACGATCCCTCTTCTCCTCGATGACATCTTCGTCAATTTCGATCCGGACCGTGCCCGAGCAGCGGCAGAATGCCTTGAAAGCTTTTCCCGCAGGACCAACACTCAGGTGCTCTTTTTCACCTGTCATCCTCATATTGCCGAGCTCTTCCCCGCACGTTGTGCGAGGAGAGCCCTCGATGCCTCTTGGAGCGACGAAACGGTTCATCGGACCCGTGAGGTTCGATGATGGTCTCATATCAGAAGGAGTATCAATGGTTATCGCAACGGTTCGTGGTGTGAAACACGCTGAGAATCTTCCACGACGTGGATCTTTGAAGGCAGTGGTCGTTTTGTTTGTGGTCATAATTCTTGCCGCGACGGCTCCCGCCTTTGCCTTGACCCAGCCCGCGCAGGGCAGTGTGGATACCAAAGGACTGCGGGGACTTCAGGACGCGTTCCGGGCGGTGGCAAAAAATGTGAAGCCGGCCGTGGTCAACGTGTCGGCCGTAAGGGTGGTGGCTGCGAGCGATCGCTACTCCGATCTCGACCCGTTTTTCAAAAATCACCCACTGGCCGAGATGTTCGGCGACGAATTCCTCAGGCGCTTTCTCAGCAGACCCGAGAGCTCGGGTCGTCATCGGCAGCAGGGTCTTGGATCGGGATTCCTGGTGGACCCCAGCGGATACATCGTTACCAACAGGCACGTGATCAAAGACGCAGACCAGATTCAGGTGACCCTGGCAGGAAAGAAGAAATTTCAGGCCCGGCTCGTGATGGCAGACCCGAAAACCGACATCGCGGTGATCAAGATCGACGGCCGGAATCTCCCTTACGTGAAGCTGGGGAGCTCGACCGGTCTTGAAGTCGGGGATTGGGTCCTCGCCATCGGCAACCCCTTCGGCCTCACCCAGACGGTAACTGCAGGCATCGTCAGCGCCAAAGGGCGGTCGGACATGGGAATTCTCGATTTCGAGGACTTCATTCAGACGGATGCTGCAATTAACCCCGGTAATTCAGGCGGCCCGCTCGTCAACATCGACGGTCTCGTGGTAGGCATGAACACCGCAATCCTTTCCAAGAGCGGTGGCTACTCGGGCATCGGTTTTGCCATCCCCATCAATGTGATCAAGAAAGCGGTCGATCACGCGCTCGCACGCAAGCAGGGTCGATCCGAGAAGGGGATTGCCGCCATACCCGCGCCTCGTCAGGCCCGGCCGATCCCACCGGGGCCGGATCAGTTCATCGAACGTTCCTTTCCCCGCGGAAAAGGCATTTGAACCGGAAACCGCATGCGGTGCGCGTACTGGGGGACGAGGAACCTGACAGACCCGAGGGACGAGACAACCGCTCGAAATTACGACGACGACGGAATGAAGTGTCTGGCTGGGCTCTGCATTCCCGGCCGTGCGGGCGGAGTCGGGTCAATGTGACGGAGCTCCCGCGATAAAAAAATTGCATCGCGGAAAAGTTTACCTTTTCTCTTCATTGATGAATGCGTATTATTAGTCTCAAGCCCAACAGGGAGGATCTTATGAAAAACAGATTTGCGCGCCTCACGGCGAGTGTGGGGATGTGTCTCGTGCTTTCGGCAGGCTTCGCTATGGTTGCCTTGGCCAGGCTCCCCGAGGGGTATCGAGACATTAAATTGGGTATGGATCGCTCTCACGTGCTTGGGATGCTGAAAAAGAGCACCGCTCATTTCTCGTACGAAGAATTGGGAAACGAAATCGGCGAAATCATTCGGGGTGACGATCTGTTTCGTTATGCCACCTATCGATTCGACGCGCACGGCATCCTCGTGGAAATTGATCTCCAGATGCGCGAAGTCCTCGGCCGGGACAAGGTTATCGACTTGTTCAACAGCCGTCACGGTGTCAAGATCTCGCCGCTCCAGCGCACCGTGCTGGACAACCTCAGTATCGAGGTTCGAGACAATGCCCTGTTGATGAAGATGACGCAACCGACCGAAACCCGTGCTGAAAATTCGCGTCGATGATACGTTGGGATCGTTGACCGGAGCAGGACATGCCGTTGAAATAGCGTTGGGAGGCGAGGGGAGAGGTCTGCCTCCTCAGGAGCAGCGTCCTGAATCATCTGACACGTGAATTCGTCTCGTGTCTTTGTGCTCTCTGGGCTGAGCGTTCCGGGCGAAGTTCTCTTGAAAGCTTTGGTGGGACGGGCATCTTGCCTGTCCCACCATTTCCCCTTACCGTCGTTACCTGTTTGAAGACGAGTCGGCCTCTCTTGCCACGCCCCCTTCCCCGCGCCCGCAGCTCTAAACCGGCCGTGTGGCACAAAAAATGCCTTCAACCGACGGTCTCAGGTTCGTTCTCGACCAATTGGCCGATTGCTTGAACCCACGCCCGGACGTCCATATTGTCGGCGAGGACGCGGCGGACCTCACGATGCTGGTATAGCGTGCCCATGACCAGCATGTCGGTCACCGCTCCTTCCACCTCATGATATGCTTGACTGCTGATTGCGGCTTCGGCTCCAATGTCGTTGTAGATCCTCTTGATGAAAAGGGCCTCCCGGCCCGGCACGTTCCGCAGGATCACATTGAGGTGAACGGCTCTGGTTGCCATGAGCTCGCTGTTGTTGGCCCCGAGGATTTCGATGGCCTCTCTCGCCCCACGTACGTTCAGGAATCTGATGCGCTCCGCCTTGATCAACGCCTCGCCTTTTCCTTCCTTGGTCGTCTGCGACCGCTCGTCTGCCCCCTGACGGGGCGGGAATATCTCTACGGAACATTCTTGACCGACTGTGTCAAAAAGGTTAAAACTGGTTCCAACACCCGAGACAGGAAATAGTCCCGCTGGGAGGTCCATGATGTCTGACTGTAAAGTGAACAAAACCTTTGCCGAGATCAACCGAAAAATCAAAGACGGCGAAGCGGTTGTCGTCACGGCTGAGGAGATGATCGGCATTGCCAGGGAGCTCGGTCCCGAAGACGCGGCCCGAAAAGTCGATGTGGTTACGACGGGTACCTTCGGCATCATGTGCTCGTCAGGCGCCTTTTTGAACTTCGGGCACACCAAGCCTCGAATGCGGGCAAGCAAGGTTTTTCTCAACGGCGTGGAAGCATACGCGGGCGTGGCCGCGGTCGATTGCTACATCGGAGCGACCCAGACGAGGGAAGACGATCCTCTCAACAAGGTTTTTCCCGGTCGGTTCAGGTACGGGGGAGGACACGTCATCGAAGACCTGGTAGCGGGCCGGGAAGTGGAGCTCCTTTGTTACTCGTACGGCACCGACTGCTACCCGTTGCGGGAGCACCGGGCCAAGATGACCCTCAAGGAGTTCCCGGACGCGGTGCTCTTGAACCCGAGAAACGCATACCAGAATTACAATTGCGCCGTGAATCTTTCGAAGAGAACCATCTACACCTACATGGGCATACTCAGGCCGGAATGCATGAATGCCAACTATTCCACCTCGGGCCAGTTGAGCCCGCTGCTCAACGATCCGCTGTACCGGACCATCGGAATCGGGACGCGCATCTTCCTCGGCGGTGGGATCGGATACGTCATCGGAGCGGGCACTCAGCACAGCCCTTCGGTGAAGAGGTCTGAAAACGGCGTGGTCATGGGAGGAGCGGGCACCATTTCCGTGCGCGGGGATCTGAAAGGCATGTCTCCGAAGTTCCTGAGGGGCGCATCCCTCACGGGTTATGGAACTTCCCTCAACGTGGGGATCGGAATCCCCATCCCCATCCTCAACGAAGACATGGCCAAATTCACGTCTGTCGCCGACGACGAGATCATGGTGCCGGTTGTTGATTATGGCTCCGACTATCCGGAGGGAGCCGGAAAACCCCTGATGTACACCACCTATGGTGAGCTCCGGACAGGAGAAATCACGGTGGATGGGCGTAAAGTCACCACCTCGCCTCTTTCCAGCTATTCTGCGGCCCGGGAAATTGCATCCACCCTGAAGGAATGGATCCAGTCCGGTCGTTTTCTGCTCGGTGAAGCGCAAGAAACCTTGCCCTCCGTTCCTTTCGAGGGGTGCTAGGGATCGGCGCGACCATGGCCTCTCACGTCGAGTACGAGCCCAGAACCTATCGAACTTTTGACGCTTCGGACCGATTCAAGACGTTTCGGGTGGTCGTCGAGACGTCGGACCTTTACGTCAAGACTCACTCGGTATTGGAAAAGGAGACCGCGGATCTCGTTCGCCAATGTCGAATGCAGATCGAATGGGCCATCGCGGCGCGGCCGCAGTTTCTGACAAGTCTCGAGCCCGTGGCGGAAGACCCCTCCGATGCGCCGGTAGTCCTGCAAATGATCCGGGCCGGGAAACTGGCCGGAACCGGTCCCATGGCAGCGGTCGCGGGAGCGGTGGCGCAGTTCGTCGGGCACGGCCTGCTCGCACGGTCTTCCGAGGTGATTATCGAGAACGGGGGAGACATATTTATCAAGGTGGACCAGCCCCTCGTGATCGGGATTTTTGCCGCATCTTCCCCCTTTAGCGGCCGCATCGGAATCAGGATTGAACCCACGCCGGTCCCTCTCGCAGTGTGCACCTCCTCGGCCACAGTGGGACCGTCTCTGAGTCTGGGCAGGGCCGACGCTGCCACGATCGTCTCCAAGGACGCTGCCCTGGCCGACGCGGTAGCCACCGGCCTTGGGAATCGTTGCCGGACGTCCTCTGACCTCAAGGCCGCCGTGAAGTGGGCCATGACCGTCCGCGGCGTGGAAGGGGCCCTTGCGGTACTGGGAGATCGGATTGCAGCGCTCGGAACCATCGAGCTGGTTCCCATTGCCGGATGAAAAGCCCCGGATATTTCGACAAGGAACAGGATACAATCGAGGTAATACCATGGCATCCAGAAACGTTCTGCTCATCTTTAAGTCCGACATTATGTACCGGCCCGTCATTTATCGGCTCGCCAGGGATTTCGACCTGATCTTCAACATCCTCGAGGCAAAGATCCTCCCGCGGAAAGAAGGCCGGATTCTCCTGGAACTTCGCGGCGAAGAAGACCTCATCGATCGGGGAATCCGATTCCTCGAGGAGCACAAGGTCGTCGTCGAGCTCCTCTCGGACAAAGTCTGGAAGGAGGAGGAACTATGCGTGCATTGCGGAGCGTGCACCGGTCTCTGCCCCACCGCAGCCTTGTACGTGAATCAGCCTGACATGAAAGTCGTTTTCGACGTTCAGAAGTGTGTGGCCTGTGGAATGTGCGGCTTGGTTTGCCCGTTCGGCGCGATGAAGGACATCAGGTTGTTCGACCCCTTTGCTGAGGGTCGAGTGGCAGGAGAGTGAAAGAACTCCGGTCGGCCGTCGCCCAAACGCCGGTCCCCCTCCTCACTGTCGCGGTCCGCAACGGATTTCGGGCACGAAGGAATTCCTTGACGCGAACCGCTGCGATGCCGAGGTATTCATGAACGCCCTTCGCGGAACGTGCGAGAGAATCTTCCCGGGGAAGCCATGCCAGCCATCCGGCGGGCGGTGAATCGGTTGTCTCAAAATCAGCAGGCGCGGGCAGCGGGCGCATGCCCCGTGCCTTAAAGATCAGCATGGATCTCGGCACATGACAGGCCGAAGTGACCAGGGCAAAGGCGGTCTCCCCGAGGACCGGCTTGAGCAAGCGGGCTTCGTCGTCCGTATCCCAGGATTGAGTCTCGAGGACAAGCGCGTCCGGAGGAACCCCCAGTTCTTTGGCCAGGACGGCCATGGCCTCACCGACGGGGACCGCTTTCGATGAGAGTCTTCCGCCGGAAAGAACGAGTTTGGCCCCAGGTACCCCTTTCCACAACCGAATCCCTTCCATGAGGCGCACGAGCGAGCTGTAGGCCACTCGGTCCGCGGGAGTCAGCTTCCCCACGCGGCCGTCCCCTCCCAGCACCACGATGAATTTCACGCCCTTACGGCTCAGCTCCGCTGGCTCGGCGTACCCGCCGGCCGAGACCTCCAACGGTCGAAGCACATGGTGCGCGGTCGTCGGCAGCGACATCGCCAGCACCCAGAGACCGCCGATGGCGACGAGCACGATTGCCGGTCGGCTGCCCGGCTTTCTCAACCAGAGGACAAGACCTGCCAGCCAGAGCATGAGGGAAAGACCCAACGGGCTGAGAAACGTGCTGATGGTCTTCTTGGCGAGGAAGAGAGCGAAGTCCATGGCTGCACCTTCAATAAGGAGTGTTGTGCAATTGCCGGGAGGGCAGGGTTTTTTTCTCCGAATAACTGTATGGTTGCGTCGTCGCGACTATGAAGACCGCTCCCCATCAGGGCTTGTAGTACATGAGCGATCGGGCAAAAGGCTCGACCTTCGCAATCAAGTCGTGGGCCTCGTCGAAAGACATCGGAACAAATTCCGAGGCAATCCGCACGTTTTCGCGGAGTTGTGCCGTAGAATCACAGCCGATGACCACGGTGGAGACCGGTTGCGTAAGGGCGAAGCGCAGGAAAGGCTCCATACCAGTAAACCACGGGATCTGGGAGACGACCCCGCGCACGTACACCTTCATGCCCACGATCCCCATGCCGCGAGCCGCGGCTAAAGGGGCGAGGCCATCAAGAAAGCTCTTGTAAAATGGCTCTGCCGGATTCACCGGCAGCAGGACCGTGTCGAAATCGAATAGCTCGATGCACCGGGCAAGAATGCGAGGATCGTGGTGCCCGGTCACGCCGATGAACCTGGTCAGGCCCTGTTCACGCGCCTCCACGAAGGCTTCGATGGCGCCTCCTGGGCCGAAGATCTCTCCGATGTCGGCTTCCGTGCGCACGTCGTGGACTTGCCACAAGTCCAGATGGTCCGTGCTCATGTTCGCCAGCGACTGGCGGAGGTGTGCCAGCGCCCCTTGCTTGTCCCGCGCATGGGACTTGCTCGTCAGAAAAATCTCCTTGCGCCTCTCGCGGAGCGCCAGGCCGTAATAGGATTCGCTCCCCGCATAGGCTCGGGCTGATTCGAAGTAGGTAATTCCCAGATCTATGGCCTCGTTGATCACCTCATAAGCGCCGCGGTCGTGCCCCAAGGTTCTCAGGATGCCCTCGCCCCCGAGGCCCAGCACCGTCACATCTACGCCCGTCTTGCCCAGTTTCCTTCGAGGAAGCGCCATGGGAACTCCATCCGGAGAGTGCCAGGAATCTCGAATGTTCAGTATCGGAAAATCGCAGCCAGAGCGCCGCCCGCGGGAACCTGATCCGGCTGCACCGCATACACCGTTCCACCTTTCAAGAGGGTATGCACTGCCGCAAGATCCAGCAGATCCTCGTTGCCGGGCGCATGTTCCTCATCGAGCAGGACCTTGCCGGTGCTCGGATCAAAGGCCCCCCACAGATTTACTCCCACCGCGACGAACACCGTGTCCACACGTCCGTGATAGGCCGCATTCACCACTTCTTCGATCGCGTCGGAGCTTCTGCCCGTTCCTGCGAGCTGCTCGTACAACTCCGCGGCGCTCATCTCCCCTGAGAGAAATTCCGGCTCTACGATTTCCCATGCCTGTCGGTGCAACTCCTCGGCGCGCAGCCCTTCGGGGTTGCCGCTTATCGCCTGATCCAGAAGTGAAGGGAACGTGTTGGCCTCCCGGTAGATCGGAAACAGGTAATCGACCCCGGCCACGACAAGAGGGGCACGCTCGCCCGGCAGCAACCGCTGGAGCCCTTTGTCTATTTGTTTGAAATAACGTAGAATATTTTCTTTGGTATCACCCTCACCCACACCTTGGGCGTGGAACACCACCCCTCGGCTCCCCGCACGACCCGATGAGCCCGAGCTGGCCTCAACTTGACGCTCGATGTCGTCGTATTTGAGAGCTTCATCGAGGCTCTGCGGAATTCCCGCCAACTCCACGGATGCGAAGTTGTCCCTCGTGCACTGGAGGAGCCTCACCTGGTTTTGACTCAGGGCCAGGATGTAAAACCGACCGTCTCCGATGAGGAGTGGAAGCAGGGGCTTGACATGAAATCGATCTGCCACCACGACCTCTTCGGAAAGGGCCACGGGCACGCAATAGTATTTGAAAAAGCCCTGGGACACGAACACCGCGAGTCCCTCGCACTGATTCTGCCAGAATGGCTTGTCTTCGAGAAGTCTGTTGGGAGCATCCAGGAGATCTCTTTCCTCTCTGGACCCGACTTCGCGCAGCATCATCTCGGCTTCGCGCATAAGATTCTTGAATCTGATCTGGTTCTGCTGGGCCTGAGAAGTCTTGCGATACGTCGGCATGAACAGAGAAATACAGGACCCGGTCCGGTTTTCGACCAGAGTCTGCAAGTCGTCTCTCGTGAACAGGTCTTTCAACATCGCGCTCCTCCCGGTTGTTGTGACGATTTTCTACATACCGTTGGCGACGATCGGTCAGAACTTGGCGGCGGGAACCAACTTCACGATTCTCCGGGACCCCTTCCGGAGACTGGACATTTTCACAAGCCTCTCATCATCATAATTGAACACTCACCTTACGAAAGTCAATTATGCGAACAACGATGCCCCGTGCCTCACTACAAGTTGAAAGGTTGCCTCCCCACCGAAATTGTCCTTGACTTTGCTCCAAGTCAGAACCTAGACTTGTGGCCGGCTCGGTTGTTTTCTCCATCATCGCGATTTCCGATCTCTCGGCCGGGGGATTCTTCTCCGAAAACACGATTACTCCCCTGAGCATGGCACGGTGTGTCGTGCGCTACCGTCTGCGTGACCGCACGATGGTCAGGATCTCATAGCGGCTGTTGAACAGAAGCGAAACAATGAACAGGCTCCGGCGCCTTCACGGCGCGGAATCTGCGAAGTAATCGACAGAAGTCACACCGTTGTTCAGTATGAGAGTGATCTCGTCTGATGCAATTCAATCCTCGATCACACCACACCGTTTGGAGGGAATCATGAGACGCAAGCACTTCAAGGTCCTGACTGTTTTCTTCTTCTGTCTCCTGATGGGAGGGGTCGCGCTGGAAGGCCAGTCGATCGCCGCGGACACCATCAAGCTTGGCTTTGTCGCGGATGTTTCGGGAATCGGGGCGTCGTTCTACAAGTCGCAGAAAGAAGCCATCGACCTGTTTATCGAAGAGGTCAACGCTTCGGGGGGCGTGCTGGGCAAGAAGCTGGAGCTGGTGGTGCGCGACGCGCAGCTCAAGCCCGACATCGGTGCGAAGATGGCCCGGGAGCTCATCCTCAGCGAGAAGTGTGAATTCCTCATCGGCCCCACCAGCAGTGCGGTGGCCTTGGCGGTGACAAAGGTTGCGCATGAATTCAAGAAGATTGTGTTCTTTCACACGTCCAACGCGGAAGCTCTGACCACGACCGATTTTCAGCCCTACATGTTCCAGGTCGTTCCCAATACCGGCATTGAAGGCCGTGGAATGGCGCTGACCCTCTCGAAGAAACCTCAAAAGAAATACGCTTTCATCGGGCCTGATTACGCATACGGCCACGACCAGTTCGAGAGCTTCAAAGGGGAGCTGGCGAAACTGAGGCCCGACGCGCAAATCTCCGAAGTCGTCTGGGTAAAGATCGGTGAGACCAACTATTCTCCGTACATCCCCACGCTCATGTCCAAGAGCCCCGATATGATCTTCAGCGCTCTTTGGGGAGGCGGCCTGAGCACCTTCATCAAGCAGGCCAAGCCGTACGGCGTCTTCGAGAAGGCTTCCTTCAGCAGCCTCTTCGACCTGGATATGCTCCGGACGACCGGAATGGACATGCCCGAAGGGCTGCTGGGCTATGCCCGTTGTCCCTTCTACGCGGTGGACACGCCGCAAATGAAGGCATTTACCAAGAAGTACTATGACAAATACAAGGAATGGCCCGCGGACTGGGCCCTCATGGCATACGACGGCCTCATCGCCCTGACCGAGGGCATGAAACAGGCCAAGAGCACGGAGTCGGAGCAAGTGGTCAAGGTGCTGGGCGGCCTGAAGTTCAAGTCCCTGCGCGGTGATCGGTACATTCGCGCCATAGACCATATGGCCAATGTGGGCATCTATGTTGGCACAACCACCAAGGACCCGACCTATAAGAATTTCCTCATCATGAAGGATGTCGTGGAAGTTCCCGCCGAGAAGGTGTGGCTCCCGGAGGATCAAGTCAAGAAGCTGCAAGCCGAGAAGAAATAGAGGCGCTTTCGGACTTCATATGAAAATGCACCGGGGAGGGACTTGTTGCAAAAAGTCCCTCCCCGGACCCCTTCCCTCAAGAACTCTCGTGTCTGCTATTGGGCACAACGAACTATGAAAGTCCTCGCCTTCGGGCAACACTCCGTGGCTGCGCCTCGGAGATCTGAGGTAAAGAGCGCATCGATGCGCCATAATTTGGAGGGGAGACTCATCTCCCCTCCAAACCTCCCCATACGCGGACCCGTCCCGGTTGCCGCTCCGAGAGGACTTTCATCAGAACCTTACGTGCCTGATACGAGAGGCATGACAGTCTTTTTACGAAACGGCTTCCCCCTGCATCAGCCTCTTCATAGGGAGGTCTCCTCGTTAGGCCTCTTCTCGACGATGGTGTCATGAGCATTAAATTCTACATATTCATGCTGATCAACGGACTGTGCCAGGGGATGCTCCTCTTCATCATAGCGTCCGGGCTCTCTCTCGTGTTCGGAGTCCTGCGAGTGATCAACTTCGCTCACGGGTCGCTCTACATGATTGGGGCCTTCCTGGCCTATTCTCTCAGCACGCTCCTGACCGGCGGCTCGATCCTGAACTTTCTCGTGTTGCTGATCCTGGCCCCTCCCGCGATAGCGATTCTGGGGTTATTGCTCGAGGTGTCGCTCTTCCGGCGGGTCTATCGCGAGGAGCACCTGCTCCAACTCCTGCTCACCTACGCGCTCGTGCTGATCCTCGACGACCTGGTGAGGGTGATCTGGGGCGGCGACCCGCGGTCGGTGACGCGGCCGGACCTTCTCGCGGGCTCGGTGGACGTCCTCGGGATGGCCTTGCCGAGCTACAATGTGTTCATTCTCGTGATCGGGCCCCTCATCGCGGTGGGCTTGTGGCTGCTGCTGTACCGGTCGCGCGCGGGGAACCTGATTCGGGCCGCTGTTACGTACCCGGACACCCTGGGAGCGCTGGGAGTGAATGTCTCGTGGGTGATGACCGCGACGTTCATGTTGGGGTGCTGGCTGGCCGGGCTTGGGGGCGTGTTGATGTCCGCGCTGGCGAACATCGACCTTGGCATCGGCATGGAGAAGATCATCGAGTGCTTCGCCGTGGTCGTCATCGGCGGCCTCGGCAGTATCGGCGGAGCCCTGCTGGGCTCTTTGATCATCGGTGTGGGAACCACACTTTTTCAGCTCCCCTTTGGTCGCTGGGCGCTGGTCTTTCCCTATGCGGTCATGGCTCTGGTCCTCGTGATCAGACCCTGGGGACTCTTCGGCAAACCGGAGCGTTGATAGGCGATCATGGACAACACAAACCGTGACCGGTCTTCCACTCAGTCGGCCAAGTGGCTCGGGGCTGCGCTCATCGCGGCTCTGTTCATCCTCCCGTTCGTTCTGAGCCGGATGGGGACAACCGGCCAGTACTGGATCTGGGTGACGACCGAAATGATTATCATGGGCCTCTTTGCCATGAGCCTGAACCTCATCCTCGGGTTCGGCGGCATGGTCAGCTTCGGCCACGCGGCCTTCTTCGGAATGGGCGCGTACACCGTTGCTCTGCTCATGAAGAAGGCCGGCGCGCCCTTGTACCTGGCCCTGCCCGCCGCGCCGGTGGTCGCGGCATTGACCGCCGCAATCATCGGCTGGTTCTGTGTGCGCCTCATCGGCCTCTATTTCGCCATCCTGACCCTGGCATTCGGTCAGTTGCTCTACATGATCGTCTTTCAGTGGTACACCTTCACCGGTGGAGACGACGGGATTCACGGCATCCCCCGGCCGGAAATGCTCACTCCGGTGAACTATTACCTGCTCTGTTTGATTCTGTTCCTCATCTGCTACTTCCTGATGAGAATGATCGTGAATTCCTCGTTCGGCCTCACCATAAAGACCATCCGGGAGAACATGGAGAGGTCCAAGTTCATCGGAATCCACGTACGGCGGTACCAGTGGCTCAATTTCATTATCGCCGGAGCGTTTGCAGGGCTGGCCGGCGGGCTCCTCACCGAGCTCAACCGCTTCGCGCAGACCGACTTCCTCCACTGGAGCAGATCCGCGGAACCGATCCTCGCCAGCCTTGTCGGGGGCATGTTCTCCCTCGCAGGCCCCGCGGTGGGCGCCGCGGTGCTCATGTTCCTCAAGATCGTCCTGCAGCAGGCGCATCGATCCCTCGTGGAGCTCTGGGCGATCATTCTGGGCCTCGTGCTCCTGGCGGTGGTGCTCTTTCTGCCGACCGGGCTGGTGGGGCTCTATGAGAAGATCTTTTCACGAAGCCGATCGTGACGGAATTTTCCGGGATGAATGAAGGGCCTTTTCATGTCTGATCACATCCTACGCATCGAGAACGTGTCAAAGTCCTTCGAAGGACACCAGGTGTTCAGCAACGTGAGCTTTGCCATCGAAGAAGGCGAGTTGAGCGCCATTATCGGCCCCAACGGCGCGGGCAAGACCACGATGTTCAACCTGATAACCGGGTACCATGTGCCGGACAGCGGCAGGATTATCTTTCAGGGTCGGGACATCGCCGGGAAACAGCCCTTCGATATCGTTCGGCTCGGCATTGCGAGAGCGTTTCAGCGAACCAACATCTTTCCCCGGATGACGGTGATCGAGAACATCGTTACGACCCTCATTACGAAGAATCGGGGAAATCTGAACGTCGTCACTCCTTCGAAAAACCTCAAGCAGATCCGTGACCGTGCTTACGAGATCCTCGACTCCGTGGGCCTTTCGGACAAGGCGCACCAGTTGAGCGGCACGCTCGCCCACGGCAACCAGAAGATCCTCGATATTGCCGTGGCGCTGACGCTTGAACCGAAGCTGCTCATGCTGGACGAGCCGACCGCGGGCATGAGCCCGGAAGAGCGCTGGAAGACCATAGACCTGGTCAAAGAGCTCTGGGAGCGGATCAAGATTACCATGGTCTACATCGAGCACGATATGGACATCGTCTTCGGGATCTCCCAAAAAGTCAGGGTGCTCTGTTACAAAACGATCCTTGCCGAAGGCACACCGAAAGAGATTTCCGCCAACCAACAGGTCATTGAAGCGTACCTGGGTGAAGAGGTCTGACCCATGCTGTTGGAGGTCCAGCGCATCAACACCTTTTACGGACTGAGCCACATCCTCTTTGACGTGTCCCTCGAAGTGGACCGCGGTGAGATTGTGGTATTACTCGGAAGAAACGGCGCGGGCAAAACCACGACCATGCGCAGCGTCATCGGTCTGACGCCGCCCAAGGCCGGCACGGTGAAGTTTGACGGCAAGGATCTGCACGGTCTTCCGCCGTTCCGCGTGGCGAGACTCGGGATCGGTTTCGTCCCTGAGGATCGACGAATCTTCCCGGACCTCACGGTGCAGGCCAATCTCGAAGTGGGCTGGAAGAAGGCCGGAGGCAGGGCCAACAAATGGACGTTCGATCGCGTCTACGGGCTCTTTCCCCGCCTCAAGGAGCTCTCGAAGCGGCGAGGCGGCCTCCTGAGCGGAGGCGAGCAGCAGATGCTCACCATCGGCCGCACCCTCATGGGCGACCCGGACCTCCTTTTGCTCGACGAGCCGTCGGAAGGGCTTGCTCCCATCATCGTCCAGGACCTCGGCCGGTTCATCGACCTCATAAAACAGGAGGGGATGACGGTGCTCCTCTCCGAGCAGAACGTCAAGTTCTCGTTGAAGCATTCCGACCGGGCCTATATCGTCGACAGCGGCCACATCAAATACTCGGGAACCATCGCAGACCTCGAAAAAGACGAGGACGTGAAAAAACGATACCTCGCGGTGTAGGAGTCAGGTTAAAAAGGGACCTTCAATTATGGAGCAAATACAGTGCCGCACAGGCTGGCAGCGCCACCTTAGCGGCTTCACGGCAATTTTGAGCTCACAAAAATCATCGCCCATCACCATTCGAAGAAGATGAAAACCGCGTTGTATCGATTCTTCCCAAGGAACCGGCATCTTTCCGGTCGTGGAGAAGGAAGGTCGCATCTATCACCAGCCGTGAACTCTCATCGCAGGAGGTACCCGAATCATGCCATCAAGCAAGTGGAAATCATTGGCTATTTTCGTCACCCTCGTGTCACTGCTCGTCCTCAGCGTTGACGCGGTGCTCGCCGACGAGCCGTACAACCTCGGCGTGGTTCTTTCTCTCACAGGTGGCGGGGCTCTCTATTGCAAAGACGGAGTGGACGCAATTCAACTTGCTGTAGAAGAAATCAATGCCAAGGCCGGCTTCCTGGGAAAACATAAAATAGCCGTGTTTGTCGGGGACGACCGGGCCGACCCGAAGGAAGCTGTGAAGATCACCCAGGATTTGATCCTCAAGGACAAGGTCAGGTGTGTCCTGGGGCCCTACTCGAGCGCTTGCGGAATTTCCATGAAACCCGTATGCCGTGAGCACAAGGTCTTGCACATTCCCGCGATTGCCAACTCCGAAGGCATAACTATGGTCGATTTTAGTCCGTATACTTTCTCGGTCGTGCCCAATACCTACATGCAGGCCAAAGCAGTGGCACTCTGGGTACGACACATGGCGAAGAGTTACAAGTGGAAGACCTATGCTACCATCGCTTCCGACTACGAATGGGGCCGCAGCACTCAGGGCAATTTCGTCAAGCTCATGAGAGAAGTTGCGCCTGGAGTACAACTCACGAAAGAGTATTGGCCTAAGTTTGAGGAGACGGACTTTGAAGCACTCATCACGGAAATAATGAACAAGAAACCGAGCTTCGTTTACGGATCTCTGCCGGGAAAAGACAACGAAGCCTTCATCGACCAGGCCAAGCGACGCAACTTCTTCGAGGCGATCCCGTACCCAGGATCTCTGATCAGTGTCACCGAGCTTATTCATCAAGCCAAGACGCTGCCACGCGGAATCGTCGGTCTGTGCAGGGCGCCGTTCTTTGCCCACATGGATCAACCGAGAATGGTCGCGTTCGTCAAAGCCTTCAGAGACAAATATGGCCGGTATCCCAGCGATTGGGCAGTATTGGAATATGATTCAGTTTACATTCTTAATCAGGGCATTGATAAAGCGGGCGCCATCGACACGGAACGCGTGAAGGATGCGCTGTCAGGCATGGCCGTGGAGACGACTCGTGGCCGGCTCTTCTTCCGAAAGATCGACAACCAGCTTAGCTGCTCTTCCTATGTGGGAAAGGTCGCAGACGAGCCGGATTATCCATTTCCCGTGTACCGTGCTCTCGTGGTCATCAAAGGCCCTGATTCGTGGCGTCCGGAGCAAGAGATCGTCGCAGCGAGGGAAAAGAAAGAATAACTCGAGGTAGACTTTCGCCGTGATTGTTTCCTCAAGGGGCCTCAGAATCGATTTGGTGAATGATTGAGACGTGGATTATGGCTTGACATTCTGATGGCGTTCTCTCTATGATGATGGCACAGGCGCGATATTCGCTTAATAGGGAAGCCGGTTAGAATCCGGCGCGGTCCCGCCGCTGTAACCGGGGACGAAAGCCCGTGAATGCCACTGCTTGGCGTATCCAAGTGGGAAGGTTCGGGCAAGTAGGCTGATCCGGGAGCCAGAAGACCTGCCTGTGACGAGAGTGCTGCGACCGACAGCCGACAACTTGGGAAAAAGTAAACTGGGTGCACTCCCGAGTCCATTAATGGGCTCGGGTTTTTTATTTTTGCTGACACGATTTCAGCGCGTTCGATATTCTCGTGAGGATATTCAGATGGAAAGACTCCACTGTATTCTGCACTCGCATTGCAGATCAGCGCGCGTAATCAGTCTGGCCGTATTGCCGCCGCCGGGGTCATTGAGCCGGCTCGTTGCAGATTGGTTGGGACTGCGGCGCAGGGCTTCTTTATCCCCGGAAGAAGATTTTCCCACCGAAAATTTGCCGTTTCCCTTCGGCGTGGATTATCAGGACTCAACAGCTTTTCATCCAGATGCCGAATTTAACCTTGACCGGGAATTTGAGCCGGATGATTTCGATTTCAACGATCTGGAACCTGCAACCGCTTTTGGGGACTCCGTTTTTGACAACCCTGAGATAATCGGCCAACCGCAAGCAGAACAGGGACTTCCATTGAGGGATGATCTCGTAGTGGAAAATGGCGAATTCTTGGCCGTTTTGTCCATGAGGTTCACTCACTCCAGGCTCGCCGTGGAGAGGTTCAGATCTTTTGTCTTCGGTGCTGTAGTTCACTTGGCTGCATTATCATTGTTCATTGCGGCGCCTGTTCCTTCCGTTCCAGGACTTGGAGGGATTTCCGACAAACCAGCATTTGTAAGGCTGGTGGAAACGTTTGAAATCAACACTCCGGACCATCCTTCACTAGCCTTGGTCGATTCCCCCGCGTCGTTGGCCTCACTGGCTCGAAGAGATCCGAAGCCGGAGAAAAGGACCGAGAACGCGGCTAGGAAGGAGGAACCCATGGAAATCGAAGCACAGAAAGTGCCCTCCAAGCTCCGGACTGAATCTCGATCCATCAAGGCGAAATCCTTGTATAGACCTGTCCTTGCTCATCAGCGGGTTCCTCCGGATCGGCCTTTGGAAAACGGTCCCCCTAATGACTCAAAAAGCTTACAGGATTCCATAGCTTCTACGCCCTCTGTGGCGAGTCCGGAAAGAAGAGGGCCACTCATGGCTGGAGAGCAGGACCAGACCTATAAGGACCGGATACTCTCCGCCATACATCAAGCAGCCTATTACCCCAGAGCCGCGCTCGGGAAAATGGCATACGGCAAAGCGGTAGTGTCCTTCACGATCAATAAAGATGGGTCCCTTGCAAACGTTGCCATTGTGGCGCATGCGGACTCGAAAGTTCTGGACGAGGCCGCCTTGAAAATCGTGAAAAAGGCATCTTCACATTTTCCACCCGTACCGGACGCACTGATGAAAGAGTCAGTAAGCTATGTCGTTCCCATTGTTTTCAAGAAAGGACTTTAGAGGTTTCCTTGATCAGATCCATGAGAGCTGTGGAAGCCTTCAGATCAACTGCAAGTGCCCGTTCGGACAGGTTTCGGGCTCTGTTTGATCGGCGCAGTGTCTCGATTACAGTACCATCGAGGCACGCACCGGATTAGATGGGAGGAATACATGTCTTTCACTCGCTCTTGTTTGCTAAGAGCTTTTCTGGCTTTCTGGGTGGGTCTTCTCATTGCACAGGGCGTCCATGCTGCCCGCTCTTCGTTTCCCCTCACGGTCACGGATACTTGTGGCAAAACAACGCATCTCAAAGATGTCCCCAAACGAGTAGTTTCACTGGTTCCCGGAGCCACGGAAACTTTTTTTGCGCTCGGCGCGGGTGACCTGATCGTCGGGCTTACTTATCACGATACCTATCCGAGAGAGGCGGCCACAAAGACAATAGTCGGGGGCTTTTTCGATCCATCCTCGGAACTTATCGAGAAACTCAAGCCTGACGTGATTCTTCTTTCGTCATCGCAGGCCAAGATACGGAAAAGGTTCGCCGATTCCGAAGTCTCTTTGATTGAAGTCGATGCACATACCCTGGAAGATGGCTTCAAGATGATCGAACTGGTTGGAAGAATCGCCAATAAGGAAGACGAAGCGGCAGTGAAGACCGACCAAATACGAAAGCAGCTTGATCTCGTATCCCGCAAGGTCGCAAAGATTCCGAAAGCCAAACGTAAACGAGTCATGCGCCTCATGGGATCGGATGTGATCATGACACCTGGTGAAGGCTCGTTTCAAAACGAACTCATCCGGTGTGCGGGCGGAATAGCGCCGTCGTTCGGTAAGCGCGGAGCTGTCGTGCCCGTGACCGAAGAAGAATGGGTGAAGTTTAATCCCCAAGTGGTCTACTACTGTGGAAACGAATGGAGACTATCGAAGAAGTTCTTCGACAAGCCCGGATGGAAAGAAGTAGAAGCGGTGCGGAATAGCAATTATGCCCACTTTCCGTGCAATCTGACCTGCCGAGCATCGGTCAACATGGGGGATTTTGTTTCATGGTTGGCCGGTGTCATATATGCAGACGAGCTGGCTGACGAAAAGGCCAAACTCAGCCCTGACCGGGCACTGCAATCACGTTCTTTCGCCATCGATATTCCCTATGTGAAATCAGCTCAGGTAATCGATGGCATGATGAACGATTTTCCCACTCAGACCCTCTTGATTGACTTCACCGAACCCATGGGTTGCCTCAACTCACTTGCCGGCAGCCTCTCAGGCGTTGGAACTGTGGGAAATCACTATCTATCACCGCCTTTGTGGACCACGCTGCATGGGCTTTCTATGGACGCCTTAAAACAAAACGTCTGCACAATTGCCGGGCGGGATGTGGCCTGCACGTCTTTCCTGTGCACGGGGGCCAGAATGGACAATCTCGCCGTGCAGAAGATGCAGCACAAGGACATGATTGTATATGCATTGGTGACGGCAGGAGTGAAGGCTAACGCTATGCGAGCGTCAGTGGATGAAGGAAGGTTTTACGAGCCGGGAACCATCAATGTTATACTACTAACCAACATGCAGCTTACTGCGAGAGCCCGGACACGAGCCATCATCAGCGCCACGGAGGCGAAGTCCGCCGCCCTCCAGGACCTTGACATTCGCAGCTCGTATTCTCCCGGCTATCAGGCGACCGGTACCGGTACTGACGAAGTGCTGGTCGTAGAGGGACGTGGAAAAAAGGTGGAGAACGCAGGTGGGCACTCAAAACTGGGAGAGCTGATCGCTAAAGCAGTATACAGCGGAGTGAAAGAGAGTATAGCGCTTCAGAGTGGTTTGCTGGCCGGCCGAAGCGTTTTCCAACGGCTCAGTGAGCGGAAAATTGACTTGCATGGATTGGTGACCGAATGCGACAAGTTTTCCCGTGAAGATAGATCTCGCATATACGTAGAGCTCGAACGACTATTCTTGGATCCTGTATATGCGGGTTTCTTGGAATCGGCATTCGCCGTGAGCACGGCCTACGACAGCGGTCTTGTCAGTGATCTTACGTCATTTCAAGAGGTTTGCAACCACAGGTGCGAGGCGGTCTCCGGCTGCAAGACGGATACGTGGATACGTTTCGTGCCTGATGATTTTGCGTCGAAGCCTATCTGCATGGCTCTTGATGCTCTTCTGAATGGTCTTTATCACAAGAAGAGGGAAGTAGTTGAAACCCCGCCCGAAGGCGGCTCATGTGGGAAATAGGTTTTTCAAAATGAGAGAAATTGCTGTAATTCGCATATGCTCCCACGAGAAGGTCTTGTTTACCGGGGGGACCTTGAAAGACTCCACCCGGTTGCTGTGGCGCATCTGTGGACTTGTTGTTTCTGCGATCGTGCTCATGCTGCCGGCCGCAGCGGAACCTGCCCCGAAGGTCTGCGTTGTGGATGATTTGTCCCGTCAAGTCTGCGTTCCCGCTTTCCCCAAGAGGGTCATTTCTCTTGCTCCGAGTCTCACTGAGATTGTGTTCGATCTTGGGGCGGGACATACGGTCGTCGGTAGAACTGAGCGATGCAACGAGCCACCTGAGGCGCTGAAGATCCAAAACGTCGGGGCGTACCTGTGTCCCGACTTGGAACGGATAATAGCCCTGAGACCGGACCTCGTACTGTCCCCTGAATCCGGCATGCGAATGGAAGTCGTGGACAGGTTGACTGAGCTCGGAATCCCTACGTTTGTAGATAATAGCAAAACTCTGGACGATATTGTTCACTTGCTATACCGGCTTGGGACGATCCTTGGGAGGGAGTCTGACGCAAAAACGGTTGCGCAACAATTTCAGCGGCGAAGGAAGGCTGTGATGGAACGAGTCGATCATGTCAACAAGCCCCTCATCCTATTTGCTGTAGGTATGAGGCCTCTTGTCCTAGCGGGAGGAGGGTCCTTCATCGGGTCGTTGATCCGTGAAGCCGGTGGCGTCAATGTTGCGGAAGAGGCCGCCGTCCTGTATCCCAGGTTTAGCATGGAAGAGGTGGCGAAGCGGGACCCTGACATCATTATCGTCTTGAACAAAGAATGCTGGGGAGATGAGTGTTTTGATGAGTGGCAAGGGCATCAAGATCTCAGTGCGGTGAGAAACAATCAAGTATATCAGCTTGATGCAGATTTAGTGGCTCGCGCGTCCCCGAGAATCATGAATGCGCTGGAACAGTTGACAGACATTCTTCATCCCGGGATATTCGGCAAGGGACTATCCGTTGGCGTCAATAGAATCAGAAATACTCCCAGCAGCCGTTCTCCCGGTGAGTAAGAGAAGTTATGACAGTATCTACGCTCGCGAAAACGATTCTTATAAGCATGACTCTGACAGGTGTTCTGCTCGTGGTGCTGCTCATTTCTTTGCTGACCGGCACGACCGTCACCGAGGTCAAGACACTATTGACGCAGAGTGGTCAAGGGATCGACGCTCAAAGAACATGGACGATCATTCTGTCGTACAGACTGCCAAGGACGCTTCTGGCTGCCATCGCAGGCGCAGGTTTGGCCTCCGCCGGGGTGGTGTTTCAAGGTGTGCTCAAGAACCCTTTGGCCGATCCTTACCTCATCGGCATTGCAGCAGGGGGGTCGCTTGGAGCAGTGGTGTCCATCACCCTGTTCGGAGAGCGATGGCTTTTCGGCACCTCCGTTTGCGCGTTCCTCGGGAGTATTGCTGCTGTCGGCTTGGTGTATGGACTGGCCATAGTCAGACGGGGCCGAGGGTATGTCAACACCGTCATTCTGGCGGGAGTTATTGTCGGTTCGCTGATGAATGCAGTCATGCTCTTGATCTTGTCGCTTTCAGGCTCTCATGAAAAGCAGCGGATTCTTTTTTGGTTGATGGGAGATTTCAGTCTTGCCAACTACCAAAAGGTGTCGCTGGCGGCAGTGGGCGTCACCGTGGGATGGACTCTCATTTATCTCAACGCCAATCGACTGAACCTCTTGATTGTCGGAGATGAAACAGCCTCTCACCTTGGACTCAATGTTTTCAGGGCGCGGACTTTGTTCATGATCGTCGCGGCAATGGTGACCGGAGCAATCGTGAGCGTGTCGGGGACAATCGGGTTCGTCGGTCTGGTGGTCCCCCACGCGATGAGGCTCTTGTTCGGGCCGGACAACAGAGTGCTCCTTCCGGCTGCATTGCTTGGTGGGGCGGCCTTTCTCGCGGCCTCGGACTGCGTGGCCAGAGTTGTCGCTTATCCTGTGGAGCTGCCGGTGGGAGTTATCACAACGTTATCCGGGGCGCCTTTCTTTCTCTATCTTCTTGTGAAAAAATGAGAAACACCCGTGCCTGGTAAAGCAGCTTCGAGACGCAACAGATGAAAAATGCGCTTCTGGAATGCAGCGACGTCGGCTTTGTTTATGGCGCGAGAGCAGTGCTCCACGGCATAAGCTTGGGCATCGGAAAAGGTGACTTCGTCGGCGTTATAGGGCCCAACGGAGCCGGGAAATCGACCCTCATCAAGGTCTTGAGCGGGGTGCTGCGTCCGTCTGAAGGTGTTGTCACCCTCATGGGCGCAGATATGAGATCCCTTTCCCAAAAGAAAGTGGCCGCACAAGTTGCGGTAGTCCAGCAGGAAGAGGCCCCTGACTTCGGCTTCACGGTGACGGAAGAAGTGATGATGGGGAGGGCTCCTCATCATGGAGGTCTGTATTTTGAGGGTCCTTTGGATCGGACGATCGTGCAAGAAGCAATGGATAAGACGAGAGCAACCCATTTGGCGGAGCGCAGGATAGAGACGCTGTCCGGTGGTGAGCGCCAAAGGGTGAGAATTGCCAGGGCGCTTGCGCAACAGCCCAAAATCCTTCTCCTTGATGAGCCTACCAATCATCTGGATCTGTATGCGCATCTGTCGCTGATCGAATTGCTGCGTGACATCAATGGAGAAGGCATCGCGATTTTTATGGTATCTCACGATATCAACTTCATGTGCGAATCATGCGCTCATTTGAAGATTCTCCATGAGACGAGCTTCTACTGCGAAGGCTCTCCTCGAGAGGTGATTACAGAAGAGAATCTCGCGCACACCTTCAACATAAAGGCGCTTGTCGACGTAAATCCCGTTAGTGCAGCCCCGCGAATGACGCCCCTGGCGCGGTTGGGCAACACCCCTTGATGCTCCATTCCCAAGCCCGTTTTTCGATCCGGCGTGAAAGCGGTGACCGACATCTCTCACGGCTGAAAAGACCACGGCTGAAAAGACCATGGATGAGGAGCCCTAGAAGTGGTTGCAAAACCTCTCCCGGTTACACGGTGACGGTACGGCGCGCTTCGAGAAGCGCCCAAGAATCCGGGCTGTTCCCGAACCGCGCCGCACAAGATTCCGAAGCCATGGCACGCGTTAGCGAGGTTTTGTAACCACTTGTAATGAAAAAAGGGGGGACGGGCGTTGACCTGACCCGTCCCCGAGAGCATATTATAGTGGAGCGCATTGAAAAGGCTGGAAAACTTGAAGCTGAATCTCGAAGAAGGCTCAACGTCCTTTTAGGGAAAGCGCGCTCCACTATCAGTCGGCCATAACCATGAGATTCCGAGAAGTTGTGGATGATCGCCACGCGGGATCTTACTCAAAGTCAACGAAGTCTCACTGGCTTTCCCGTGTGTGAAGAGTGCCGCGAGTTTCAATGAGCGGCAGTGTAGCGCTCTCAAGTACCCCCGGAAGGCGCTTTTTTCCAGGGTAAACCGTTTCCGCTGTTTGAGCCCAGGGATGCCATCCTATCTCAATAGCCCAGGAAAGGCAGGCCGATGGTACGGCCTATGGAGAGCATGTGGCCAATGGTTGTTCTGCAAGCCTGGTCCAGCCGACTTGCACACGGTAGACAGCCTGCAGAAGGTCTCTGGCCCGGAATTTGATCGTTACCGCTCAACCCTGCCTTTTCCATGTAAGAGTTGAACGCCAGCCATTCCAGCAGTTCTTTCACCGTGCCCGTTTTGATGTACCCGAGCTTCTTGATCTCAACTTTGGCGTAACAATCCGAATCGCTCAGCTTGAACTCGATGAGATCCTCGGGCAACACAAGGAACAACTCCCGAACCGGCGCGGCCCCGGCTTCAATGACCCCTTGATCTTTCAGGTTCCACGACCCGGTGAAGCTGTAATGTCGATAGCCGAACAACCGCCGTCGAAATGAGCTCTGGTCCGTTCTCGTGTGAATCAACCCCCAGATTCCTGGACAGGTCGCTCTAAAACATACCCCGTGGGAATGGCCCAGCAACACCGGTGTGTCGGTACACGTCAGTTCCAGCGCGCATTCGGGCCGAGACGGTCTCTGACGTCCGGTTTCACGCGTCTCAGAGGGCTGAATTGCACACTTCTGCAAAGGGGAACCGGCATGCGCATTCCACACGATCCCGAATAGCGAAAGAGTCGCAATTATGTACGCGATTTTTCTCAGTGGCTTCACGTTGCATATCTCCTTGCGGCCATCGTTCATGGCCCCGTTTTGCCGTTTCTAGAAGCTTGTCAGTTTACGAATTCCAGATCCCAAGCCGTACATCCTATCCACCCCGGACTGCAAGGACCCGTACAGGCGCCTCTGCATTCTGTTCAGGTCCTCAACCGTAGGAGCTCTCATGCGCTCGAAATCCATGGTGGCTTTTATGCCCCCATAATACGTTCGGCCTTCGTTAGGGTACCAAGCAGCCGGGACTCTGGTTCCGAAAGGATCGGTCAAGCTGGGAGCGGATTTGGTGCCTATGATGGCATACTGCCGGTCGGAGAAGTTCTTGACGCCAAAGTAGAGAGTCACTGCGTTGTCGAAGAAGGTCTGGGAAAATGCCAAATCTCCCCACTTCGCAGGTTCCAATGGCTCCGCGATGTTGTACGGATCGTTGATCCGATAACGGCTTCCAATGTAATGGTACGTGATCAGACCGGAAAAACCCCACTCCCGGTTCTGGTATTCCAGCGACAGGTTGCCCATTTCCCCGGGATTCTGGTACAGCCATTTGTCTTCGGTGGTTTGGCCGTTGATGAGCGTCAATGCCGGGAGGAAATTGCTGCGGACCAGTACCTTTTGCTTGGTCCAATTCCCTCTCACCGTCCACGAAGGAGTGAGCTTCACGAGTCCTTCCAACTCCACTCCTGAATGGGATACGGCTTGGACGTTGACGTTTCTTTGATTCCCGGCTTCGTCGAGGCCGTAGAGGATCTCGTTATCCATATCCAGCTCATAGTAGACCACGCTCGCAAAGATGTTACGGTTGAACCAATGCCTGATCCCCACTTCCTCCAATGTCCCTTCTTCCGGTTCGAGAAGCCAAAACGGCGGGTCAGGGGGCAATCCGAACGATCCGAGATTCACCATGTCGTAAAATTCGGGGAAGCGATACATCCTCGAGTGCTTGTAATACATGCTGGAACCGAGCTCCTTATCGTACACCAGCCCGACGCTCCACTGAGAGGCGCTCTTCTTGCGGTCTATTCGCTTCGCGTTCGTCACGACTCGCGCGGCATTGGTGGCATAGAGGTCCGGGAGATCATAGTTTTCGATCCGATAACCGAGGTCCACATAAAGTCGGTCCCACAACTTTGTCTGGTTCATAACGTAATAGCTTAAGGATTCCCGGTAACCCGACTGCGTGGCCGAGTGTTCGAGGTTGAATGTGAAGGCATTGATCGCCCTGCTTTCTCTTCCGAATTTGCCGTCCCACAGATCGGAGCCGAGAGTAAGATCGTTCGACACTATGGAGACTTTGTCGGTCCGGTAATACTTCAGCGAAAGGCCCTGATCGATCCACCGCTGATCCGAGAGGCCGACCCAGCTTATTCCGGTCATTCTCTGAAGTGCTCTTCTGTAACTGTAGATTGCCTCGAAGTTGCCCAGACGATCGCCACTATAGAGCAATCGTCCTATGGTGACTGCATCCCACAGCTCGGTCGGTCCATCCCAGACGGGCGACGCCATAAAGCCAAAACCGAAATCGAATACGGCTACGTCACGGGTATTCCTTGTTCCCCATTGAGGTTGCTGTACGTACGTAGCATTGCCGTTTCGGCGATCCGACACCAACTGGGAAACCTCGATCGTCAGGCTCGGCGTGATCTTCCAGTTGAGGCTGCCCTGCACGTTGTACAGGGCCCATGGGCCCGGCCGGGGAATAAACTCTTCGTCCAGTCCGTTCCCCTGATAGAGACGGAAACCCTCCGTATAGAACCTGCCTGCGAACAGCCCCACGGCTACGGAACCGCGCACCATGTTGCTCGCGACCCATTCCCTGTCGCTCTGCCACGATCCCGACTCCGCGCCCCAGAATGTCCCCGGATGCTGGCGAGGCCGCTTCGGTATGATGTTGACGGTTCCGCCTATTGCCTTTTGACCGAACTGAACCGTGCCGTCGCCCCGGAGTATCTCGATTCGATCGATCAACTCGGGAAATATGGACATCCAATTGGCGTCGCCCAAAGGGGTATTCAGGGTTCGGCCATCGTAGAGCAACGACACTCGATTCCCCGGTTCGTTTGAAAAGCCTCTCAATACGACCGCAGAGTCGAACGGCGTCGCGGAATAGCCCGATGTATAGACTCCGGGCTGTCCTTGAATCATGTTGGGAACCCCGGTGTACCCCAAGGACTCCACCCCTCGGTTCTGAATGACGGAGACTGCCGAGGGCACGGTTGCCAAGTTCTGCGGTCGCCCTCCTGTTGAAACCACTTCGCCGGGAGTGAGCGGATAGTCGGAACCGGGTTGGCCTGAAGGGATCGGTTCGTCCGTGCCGAAACCCGCGTCCGCGGTACCTGTCCTCGCCTGGGACTGCCTCCGATCTCCGCGGGGGGCTTCGATTTCCACCGGAGCAAGCTGCTCCGAGGTTTGGCTTTGTGCAGTCTCTGTTGAAGTTCTCTGCTGGGCACTGGCCACAGAGAGCCAAGGTCCAAGTGAGAACGCTGGTATCAGGATAAACCAAACAAAAACGGTATGCAGAACGGTAGTGGCGTCTCTCATTTCTCTCTCTCCCTGACCGGGCAAAGGCAAAGACTGAATCGAAAGGCCGGCAATTGGATCACCAGCCCGCAGGCGGAGCACCAGGAAGAATCGTGCGCATGTCACCCGTTAATCTTCCACTCCGGATCAGGTTCAGGGGCAGATTCAGAATCCCTGACAAGAGGTTTTGCGCTTCGATCTGCGGGAATCGGTATTCTTCTACGAGGGCCGGCGGCAGATGGGGATCGCAGGCAGAAGGAGCAACGCACGGTGGAAGTGGAGCCACCGACGGTCCGGGTGGAGCGCACGTGAGGTGGCGCTGGGAACGGGCTGCCGGCCGGGCAACGGGCACGGGACACATCGGGGTGTATGCAGGGGTCAGAAGCTGCTGGTACCCGCAGTTCGGCGGTGGCGAAGTCGGACCGTTGCATTGCCTTGGCGGATACTCCTGAGCCGGAAGGGGACACAGCATCTCCGCCACGCGAAATGGCGCGGCTATGGTTGCTCCCAAGAGCCTTACCGAATGGTTGACAATAGGTCTCAGGAAGCCCGGGTCGCCATACGCGACGGGAACCAAATGTTGCTGACCGCGCTCTTCCGGACGAACGGCAATATCCACTCGTACGGGTATGGGCCGGGCCGGAGCCGTTGCCGACACCGGAGGGGGGCAATAGATCGGTGATGACGGGCAGGCCGGCGGGCTGCACGGTCTCGATGGTTGCGGCATCGGAACCGTCACCTGAACCCTCCGCTCAACCGGTTGGACCTGCTGCCGAGGGGTGCAAGAATGTGCCGAAGGCGAGGGAATCCGGGGATTACACACGTCGGCTGCCTCGCACTGAACCGAGGCCCCCGTTACCAAAGCGACGACCGTGGCTAGGACCATTCCTACCAAACTGGACTTCATTGCATTCCTCCTTACAAAACAAATGCGACCCGGACGGCCTTCGCCGTTCGGTTGGTGGTACCGGAGTCGAGTACATGACGGCAGCGTTTCATCGCTGACGACGGATGGGCACAGCCCTTTGGGCACAACTCGACTAGCGCCTGTCTGAGCAGTCAAACAGACCAGGATGAACGTAATCTTGACTTTGGGTACTGAGGCTCGGATAATGGCGGGAATGGGAATCGGCTACAAATTCCCGCTCGCCTTGGGTTCCGTTGCAGCGGAACCCGGGGCTTCCTCTGAGCCGCACTCAGTCAGCCAGAACCAAAAAGCCCTTCCCCCGCGAAGGGGAAGGGCATAGGTATCTATACCCTAACCCGCCCGCGCAGGTTGTTCAGGGTCAAGAAACGCCGAGGTATTCTGGCTTCCGCTTCGTCCTACTCTCCGCGCCTTCCCGGAAGAATCTTTCCGGTGGCTTGCTTGCGGATTTCGTCCACGGTCACAGCTGCGGGGCAGCGACGGCCTTTCACCGTCTTCCCTGAGGCATTTCCCGTAGAATGAAATAACTTTTTCTACTATTGTGGTGTGTAACACACTGATTTGGCGAAAGTCAAGAACGTTTTCCGGGATTCGCCCATCGGGCGACTCAGGGGTTCCCCGCCGCTGCCTTCCCCAACACACACGATATCGGCTCCATATACTCCAAATCGACCGCAACATACGACCAGGCCGGGGCAGCGGGGCGCCGGCAAGATTTTGATTTCGGTGTATTGGGCCTCTATTGCGTCGAGTTACCTACACTTGAGAGGATCACTTGCGGAGAATAGCGGTATTCCGGCCTGTATCAGGTGGATTAGGCCGCCTATCCAAAGGAAAACCTCCGGAGAGAAGGCGGTGTGAAAGCAGCGACCGGGGGATACTGATCGTTCCGAAAGAGGACCGATACACATCCCTCTGTCTGGATCACACGGCAATCGACGCCCCTGGGCATCGATCTCTTCCCTGCCCGCATATCCGGCCTTGGAGGCCGCAGATTCCTTAAGAACCGCCCTCTCGACAGCGTTCTGCGGCGGACTGATTCGAGCGGCATTGGCGGGGCCGCCCTCCCATCCGATGGGAGAACCATCTTGTTCCCCCGTGCGGCATGACGGCCCGGCGGCCCCCCCAGCGGACCCTGGATTCTCCCAACGGAATTTTTGCTTGACAGGTTTCTTGGGTCTGTGAGACCCTTTTTTACAAAAGCGCTTGCAGCCTAAAATCCAACATTTCAACGAGTTACCGAACAGCCGGGGGGGCCGGTCCGACCCACCAGGCCAGGGGGCAAACCGTTAAATCTTCTAACCATCCCACAGGAGGGCGACGGCTCTTCTCTTTTGCTCTGTTCCTTCCCAAAGGAAGAGCTATAGTGTCACGCGTTGAGAACTGCGGAAATGCTCAGCGGCCGATTGCCCCTACTGAAAATGGTATCAACTTCCCCGCGAATTTCAATGAGCGGCACTATATGAACTGTTCCCTGAAGGAAAGAATCCCACCGAATTGATACGCGATGAAGACCGGCCGCGGCGCAGGAATTGCGGCGTGGTGGGCGGCTCTCGATTTGGGACTGGCTCTGCTGCTGTCGGTTGAGACTGCCGAGGCTGCGGATCACCAGACAAGCAGCTTCTGAGAGCCGGCAGACGGCGGGGATCTGTCGCAGCAAGGCCCATGCCGGATAGGGGGTTGAGACCCAATTCCAAGGATGAGAAAGGCGGGAGCGTCCTCATGCCGCTGCGGACTGAGGACCAGTCGGGGCCTGATCGGATCAAAACCGCCGGGAACCGGCCGCGTGCCGGGTGATGAAACCAGACACAGGAGCGTCGGGGTGCTGAGGCACACGACCGCTACGATTCTCTGAACGCATCCTACACCTGACGAAAGTGGGACGTGATGCAAGAGAACACGCCAGAATCCTCCGGCAACAAGGAAACGAGCGCCGCGCTTCCGAGCATTTCGCTCCCGAAAGGCGGCGGAGCAATCCGCGGTATCGGCGAGAAATTCGCCGCCAATCCTGTGACCGGTACCGGTTCGTTGTCAGTTCCCATCCCCACTAGCCCGGGCCGCTCCAATTTTGGTCCGAAGCTTTCAATTACCTACGACTCAGGAGCCGGTAACGGTCCATTTGGCTTCGGGTGGGGCTTGTCTCTTCCGTCTATTACGCGCAAGACGGATAAAGGCTTACCCCGCTATCGTGACGCTGAAGAATCAGACGCTTATGTTCTGTCGGGCGCCGAGGATCTCGTGCCCGTTCTTGTGGATAATAACGGGAAATGGGAATGCCAACCGTTTGATTCACCAGCGACCGAGAGCGGTTATAGGATACAGCGGTATCGTCCCCGAATTGAGGGATTGTTCGCTCGAATAGAGCGGTGGACGGATGGGACGACCGGGGTCAGCCATTGGCGCTCTGTTTCCAAGGACAACATCACCACTCTCTATGGTCGCAGCGAGAATTCCAGGATCGCCGATCCGGCCGACCCGACTCGTATTTTCAGTTGGCTTATCTGCGAGAGCTATGACGACAAAGGCAATGCCGTTATCTATCGATACAAGGCGGAGGATGATAAGAATGTAGACCGTTCAGCGCCCCAGGAAAAAAACCGGCTTGCGACCGGTCAATTTACACAGCGTTACTTGCAGTCCATCAGATACGGAAATCGTAGGCCGCTCGAGTCCGGCGAAGACCTGACCGCGCGGACCGATTGGTTGTTCGAGGTGGTATTTGACTATGGCGAGCACGACGAATTATACCCGACAACGGTAGAATCCCGCCCCTGGTCCGTACGTCAGGACCCCTTCTCACTCTACCGCGCTGCCTTTGAAGTCCGAACCTACCGGCTATGCCGCCGGGTGCTGATGTTTCATCATTTTCCGGATGAGTTGGGAGGAGTCGCTGATTATCTCGTCCGCTCAACGGATTTCGATTACGCGGAAAATCCTATTGCTTCGTTTATCACTTCGGTGATCCAAACCGGCTATGTGCGTCAACCTGATGGGACCTATTTCAAGAGCTCGCTGCCAAAGCTCGAATTCAAATACTCCGAGGCCCGTGTGGACGAGACCGTCCGTGAGATTGATCGGGATAGTCTTGAGAATTTGCCTTATGGCCTTGACGGTACTCATTATCAGTGGGTCGATCTGGAAGGCGAGGGATTAAGCGGTGTTCTGTCGGAGCAGGCTGGTGAGTGGTTTTACAAGCGCAACCTTCGAAACGGTTCATTCGGGCGTATGGAAGTCGTCGCGGCCAAGCCTTCAATTGCTGCTTTGACCCGCGGCCGGCAGCAATTCCTGGACCTGGCGGGTGATGGTCGGCTGGATCTGGTGCAGTTCGACGCGCCGGTCCCAGGGTTCTATGAACGCACCCCAGACGGCGATTGGTACAAGTTCACTCCATTCAAGTATCTCCCGAACATCGCGTGGAAGGATCCCAATCTGCGGTTCGTCGACATCACGGGGGACGGTCACGCGGATATTTTGATCTCTGAAGACACTGTATTCACTTGGTATGCTTCTCGAGCTGAGGAAGGCTTTGCACCCGCGGAGCGCTCGCCGCAGGCCCATGATGAAGAAAAGGGTCCCAGACTGGTCTTTGCCGATCCCACCCAGTCCATATTCTTGGCCGACATGTCGGGTGACGGGTTGACGGATCTGGTGCGCATCCGAAACGGGGAAGTCTGCTACTGGCCGAGTCTCGGCTACGGGCGATTCGGCGCGAAAGTCACAATGGGCGCCGCGCCGGTTTTCGATAATCCCGACCTCTTTGATCAAAGACGCATTCGGCTCGCAGACATAGACGGTTCCGGTAACACGGATATTATTTACTTGGGTAGTCAGGGACTTCGCCTCTACTTCAACCAATCCGGTAATGCCTGGAGCGAGCCGCGGCGCCTGAACCACTTCCCGAGTATCGACAATCTCAAGACCGTGACTGCAGTCGATCTTCTGGGAAACGGCACTGCCTGCCTCGTCTGGTCGTCGCCGCTCGCGGCAGACGCTCTCCGACCGATGCGCTACATCGACCTCATGGGAAGCAAAAAGCCCCACCTGCTGGTGCGCTCGACCAACAACATGGGTGCGGAGACTGAGGTCCAATATGTCGCCTCTACGGAATTCTATTTGCAGGATCGCCTGGCAGGCCGCCCCTGGCCTACGAAATTGCCCTTCCCCGTGCATGTGGTGGAACGTGTCGAGAGTCGCGATTTGGTCTCAAATACAAGGTTGGTCAGCACGTACAGATACCGGCACGGGTATTTCGATGGCGTGGAGCGCGAATTCCGAGGATTCGCCTATGTTGAGCAGCGCGACGCCGAAACCGTTACAGGAGAATTTGATCTTCCGCCAGTGGTGACCAAGACATGGTTCCACACCGGCGCGTATCTCGAAGGCGACATACTCGAAGCCTATTTTAAGGACCCGAAAAACAAGGAGTATTTCGCCGGGGACAGTCAGGCGACGTTTCTTCCCGATACCGAGCTGCCCCCGGAATTGACGGCCGATGAGGAGCGCGAGGCCGTTCGCGCTCTCAAAGGCAGCATTTTGCACCGGGAGATCTATGCCGACGATGGTACTGGCATGGCTGAAGTGCCTTACAGTGTCTCCGAACGAAGCTTCAAGTTGCGGCTCGTGCAACCCCGCGGATCAAATCTTCATGCCGTTTTCTTTCCTCATCCGGGTGAAACGGTCGATTATCACTACGAGCGCAATCCCGCTGATCCGCGCGTCAGCCACACGTTGACTCTGGAAGTCGATGATTACGGGAACGTTCTCAAATCGGTAGCCATCGGTTATCAGCGCCGGATGCCGTTATTTGATGAACAAGCACACACGTTGGCGACGCTCACGGAAAACCGATTCACCAATCCGGTGCTGGACGATACGGCGTATCGGACGCCCTTGCCCTCAGAAACCAAGACTTTCGAACTGACCGCGCCTCTACTCCCTGCCGCGAAGCCCCTCGAATTTACCGCGGTGAAGGCGATAGTATCGGCTGCCGCGGAGATCGCCTACGAGAGCCATCCCACAAAGGGCGAGACGCAAAAGAGGCTGATCGAGCACGTTCGAACCCTGTACCGTAAGAACGATCTCTCCGGTTTATTGCCTGCCGGCCAACTCGAATCCCTGGCTTTGCCCGGCGAGAGCTACAAGCTTGCCTTCACTCCGGGGCTGTTGGATGTCTTTCAGGGGAAGGCGTCGCATCCCGAATTGACTGCCATTGCGACGGGTCCTGATGGGCGCTATGAAGACCTCGACCGCAACGGATTGCTCTGGATTCCCTCCGGCCTCGTGTTTTATTCCCCCAAGATCGGGGACACGCGGACAGGCGAATCGGTCTTCGCGCGCTCGCATTTTTTCCTCCCGCATCGTTTCCAAGACCCGTTCGGCAATAACACCGTGGTGGCGTACGATGGAAAATACGCTCTGCTTCTCGAATTCATCCGCGATGCAGTCGGCAACGAGATCACGGCTGATCTCGACTATCGCGTCCTGCAGCCCAAGATGGTGACGGACCCTAACGAAAACCGGACTGAAGTTCGCTTTGATGCGTTGGGCATGGTGGTCGGCACGGCCTTGAAGGGCAAGGCCGCGGGGCCCGTCGAGGGTGATTCCTTTGACGATTTCACAACTGACCTCGATCCGCATGAAATAAAGGAATTCTTGAATTCTGAGACGCCGTGGTCTCGTGCCATGGCACATCTCGGCGCCGCCACCACGCGATTCATTTACGATTTGAACCGCGTTCCCGTATGCGCGGCATCAATCGCGCGAGAGACCCACGTCAGCGATCTCGCAGAAGGTCTAACCACCAAGGTGCAACTGAGCTTCGTCTATTCCGACGGTTTCGGTCGCGAGGCGCAGACGAAGATTCAGGCTGAGCCCGGTCCAATCGAACCAAGCGCTCCCGGCTCCCGAGTCCTGGACCCGCGGTGGGTGGGAACCGGCGCCAAGGTCTACAACAATAAGGGCAAACCGGTCCGGCAATACGAGCCGTTTTTTGGCCCAACCCATCATTTCGGCGTCGAAAAGCATGGCGTGAGCAGTACGTTGTTTTACGATCCTCTGGACCGTGTCGTCGCAACGCAGCACCCGAACAATACGTATGAAAAGGTCGTATTCGATCCCTGGAAACAGCGATCTTACGACGTCAACGATACCGTCACGTTCGATCCAAGAACGGATCCGGATGTGGGCGAGCTCTTTGCTCGTCTCCCCGATGATGACTATTTGCCGACGTGGTATCGCCAGCGGATTGGCGTGTCGAAAGGCGCGGCTGAGAAAAGCGCGGCGGAAAAAGCCGCGAAACATGCCGACACCCCCACCGTTGTGCATTCCGACACCTTGGGCAGAGCGTTCCTGACCATAGCGGATAACGGTGCAGATGCAGACGGCAAGGAGCAAAAGTACCGCACTCGAACCGTCCTCGATATCGAAGGCAACCAGCGCGAAGTCATCGACGCCAAGAATCGTATCGTGATGCGCTACGATTATGACATGCTTGGCAACCGCATACATCAGGCGAGCATGGAGGCGGGCGAGCGCTGGATGCTGAACGACGTCTCGGGCAAATCGATCCGTGCCTGGAACAGCCGGGAATATGCCTTCCGAACCGAGTACGACTCGCTGCGCCGCCCGCTCAGAATCTTTGTTCAGGGGGGTGATTCTTCCGAGCCGAACGCCAGGGTCTTTCCACAAGAAATCGTCTTTGAGAAAACGATCTACGGTGACAGTTCCGACAGCGGAATGACTGATGCACAGCAGCGGCAGGCTAATCTGCGGGGCAAGGTCTATCAACATTTCGACGCCGCGGGAGTCGTCACGAGCGATCGTTACGATTTCAAGGGCAACCTGCTGAGCAGCGGGCGTAGGTTCGCCATCGACTACAAAGATACACCCGACTGGTCTCAAACCCCGTTTCCAGAGCTGGAGCAAGAGACATTTACCAGCGCCACGGTCTTTGACGCTCTGAACCGCGCCATCGCTGTCACTACGCCCGACAAGAGCATTTATCGTCCCGGATTTAACGAAGCCAACCTGCTCGAAAAGATCGATGTGAATCTCCGGGGCGCACAACAAGACGGCCAGCCTCAATGGACGGCCTTTGTCACCAACATCGACTATAACGCCAAGGGCCAGCGCACGCTCGTTTGTTACGATAACGGCGCCAAAACCACGTACGATTATGATGACAAGACCTTCCGGTTGACGAATTTGAAGACCACGCGCGGAGAAAACGGGCACTCCCTGACGAAGCAGGCTCTGAAAAGCGCATCCTCTTCCCTTGGCCGGACGCATTCCGACGAGGCTGCCAAACAGCTTTTCAAAGATCTGACGACGGTGCAGGATTTGCGGTATACGTACGATCCGGTCGGAAATATTACGCAGATAACTGATTTGGCGCTCCTGGTGAATTTCCACCGAAATCAAGAAATCGAGCCTGTCAGCCGATACACCTACGACCCGCTTTACAGACTGATTGAGGCAACCGGCCGGGAGCATGTCGGCCAATCCGGATTCCAGTTCGACTCGCCGGCCGGGAACTACCGCGACTATCCCTTTGCCGGGGCCACGCAGCTCAACGACCTGCAGGCTGTCCGCAACTACACCGAGCAATACGAATACGATCCGGTGGGCAATTTCGAGCGGATGGTCCATCAGGCCGTGAACGGCAACTGGACTCGAACGTACCGTTATGATGAAGACAGCCTGATCGAATCGACGAAGAAAAGCAACCGCTTGAGCGAAACGACCCTGAGATCTGACGGCCCCGCGGAATCGTACTCCTATGACGCCCACGGCAACATGACGCGAATGCCTCACCTGCCGCGGATGGAGTGGGATTTCAAGGACGAACTGATCGCAACGTCACGTCAGGTTGTTCATGACGCTGAGCCGCCCGAAAAGGTTCCGGAAACCACATACTACGTCTACGACGCCGCGGGGCAGCGTGTGCGCAAGGTGACTGAGCGGCAAGACGGCACGCGCAAGAACGAAAATTTGTACCTGGGGAGTTTCGAGATCTATCGTTCCTACCGCAACGGTGGGACAACAGTCGAGCTCGAACGCGAGACCCTGCACGTCATGGACGACAAGCAGCGCATCGCCCTGGTGCAGACGCGGACGATCGACAATGGCGCTCCCGCCAACGACCCTGTTCCCGCGCAGCGCTTTCAGCTCGGCAACCACCTTGGCTCGACCAGCCTGGAGCTGGACGAGACCGGTGCCCTGATTTCCTATGAGGAGTACTATCCCTACGGCGCCACGGCATATCAGGCAGGTCGAAGCGCCGCTGAAGTAAGCCTGAAGCGCTATCGGTACACGGGCAAGGAGCGGGATGAGGAGAGTGGGTTGTACTACCACGGCGCGCGGTACTACGCTGCGTGGCTGGGGAGGTGGACGAGTTGCGATCCGGCCGGAATAGCGGACAGCATAGTCCTATTCCAGTATGCTCGATCAAACCCGGTGATCTTGGTCGATGACACTGGGCGCGATTCCAATTACTGGGACAAATTCAAGGCGCGTGCTGTCGATGTCACCATGTGGGCAGCCGGGGGAGTCGTTGGCACGGCGGAAGAAGTTGTGGGCCTTGCAGGTGGTGTCGGGATGGCTTTACAAGATCCCGCGGGCACCGCGATCAATTTGGGCAGATTTGTCAAACAGAAATACGAAGAGGGTGCCAAGTATGATGGAGTAGCCGGAGGGATTCTCACAGCAGCCAACGAGTTTAATCCCGTTTACCATATGCTGGTAGAGGGATACGAGTCGGGTCAGGCAATGGAGCGCGGCGACCCCTTTGAGGCTGGGCGCCGGAGCGCTAAGGCGGGATTTGCCGTGGTCGAGACAGTTGCTATGGCTGTGGGGGGGGCAGGTCTTGCTTCACGAGGTGCGCGAGCAGCCCGAGCGGCAGAAGCAGCCCGAGCGGCAGAAGCAGCCCGAGCGGCAGAAGCAGCCCGAGCGGCAGAAGCAGCCCGAG
>Ga0172371_10001153_pt1 | contig 41582 bp, 43 predicted proteins | sample Lak12m_FD_114543 | JGI IMG/M metagenome (GOLD analysis project Ga0172371, IMG submission 114543) | Freshwater microbial communities from Kabuno Bay, South-Kivu, Congo - kab_022012_12m | ecosystem: Environmental > Aquatic > Freshwater > Lake | place: Democratic Republic of the Congo: South-Kivu... | reverse complement strand
TGCCATCGGCGGAACAAGCGATCATCAGGAAACGGCGGCTTCCGTATCTCATCGGCGCCGGCTTTAACCTCGTGTTGGGAATCGCGCTGGGCATTCTGATGTCTTTTTGAGACGTTGTGGCGCAAGCGTCATCGCCGTTTTGGTTTTCATTTTTAAAAAGCGTTCAATTCATTTCTACCATATGAAAAATTCCATTATTATATCTATAGGAGAAAACATATGATTAAAAAAGCCGCGATCATCGGCATCGCCATTCCCACCGTACTCGCCCTCACCTTCGGCATCATGACCTGGTCGAATTACAACACGCTCGTCCGCTCGGACAACGACGTCGCCCTCAAGCGGGCTTCGATCGTGACGGCGCTGAGCCAACGAAACACCTTGGTCGTCAACCTCATCACCGTCGTCGATGCTTACATCGACCACGAATCGGACATCTATGAATCGATTACGTCCGCCCGCGCCGAATTCGCGGCAGCGCTAGCTTCCGAAGCTTATGCCGATTTGCTCGAAGCCGACCAGTTGACCTCTTTGGCGGTAACCAACCTCTTGGCGTTCGCCGAAGACAACCCCGACATCAAGGCCGCGATTCTGGCCGAAGACCTCATGAGCACGATGGAGACGCAGGAAGTGGTGCTCCGCAACGCCCGCGAAGCTTATAATATATCGGCAACCGAATACAACACCAATATCCAATTGTTCCCGCGCATCATGTTTGCCAAGATGTTTGGCTATGACACGCCGAAACCCTTGTGGCAGATGACGACGGGTGAAGACATCACGATCGATTTCCCGACGCCATAATGTTCAAATTCCTCGTCAGGGCGATTTTGGCTGTCGCATCGCTGGTTTTCCTGATCATCTTCGGCCTCCGAAGCTGCGGTAATTATGCTTATCCGCGGCCGACCGAAGCTTTTTACGTCAACGATTTCGCCGACATGCTCGGGCCTTCGCTCGAAAACTTTCTGATCGACGAAAGCCAAACCCTTTATGAAAACTATGAGGACGAACCCGAAATAGGAGGCACCCAGATCGTTTTCGCGACGTTCGCGTTGGCGGACGAGGGCGAGCTCGGATCATACGACAAAGACAAGATCTATAACGAATGGCAGATCGGCAAAAACGACATGGGGATGCTCGTCATCCTCTATTTCGTCCCCGTTACTGGCGTGGAAGGCGAATACAGCCTGACTGAATACCAAATCTCGACCGGGGACAAACTGGCCGAATACGTCGGCACGATCGACTTGCTCAACATCGCCCGGAACACGATCGATCACCATTTCCCGAGCGGCTCCGTCGCCATTCCCTACGATTATGATTTAGCCCTCGGTGTCGCCAGTTTCATGAACGAAATCCTCAACGTCGCCTATGGCGAAGTCTACGGCAATCCGGCCGGGGTCATTCCCCAAGCCGAGTTCGAAGCCGACTATGAGGAATATTTCGAAACCTACGACGGCCCGGCGTCATTCAGCACGACCGATTCGGTCTCGATGTTCACGTATCTTTTCTCGGGTTTCGGGTCCTCGCTCGACAAAATCCTGTTCGGGGCCTTTTTGTTCACGTTCGCCTTGGCAAGCGGTGTCGCCGTCAAAGGCGGCGGTGGTTTCAGTTCCGGCTATGGCTTATTCCGCCATCGCCGTTGAGTGGGAGATTGTATGAAGATAAGCGATATCGTCTATAAGACAGTGGCCGAAGTCCAGCAGATGCCGATCTTCGACATGAACGAGATGCCGCGCAAGGCCAAATGGTACCTGCGGCCGCTCGCCTGGCTCTTGGCGTTCCCGGAAACCTGGAAACACCATGCCAAGATCCGCCGTCATGGCATGAAAGGCATCAAGCCGCCGTACGTTCTTTTATGCAACCACGACAGCTTCTACGATTTCAAGGTGGCGACGCGCGCCATCTTTCCACATATGGCCAATTACATCGTGGCCATCGACGGTTTCATCAACCGCGAGGAGCTGCTCCGCGACGTCGGCTGCGTCCTCAAGCGGAAATTCGTCCCCGACGCGCCGCTCATCAAGAAAATCAGCCACAGCCTTTTCAAAAACAAATACATCTCCGCCATTTACCCGGAGGCGCGCTATGCCCTGGTCGGGACGACGGCGATTTTGCCCGACAGCCTCGGCAAGATGGTGAAACTTTTAAAGATGCCGGTCGTCACTCTCATTTGCCATGGTCATCACTTGCAGCAGCCGGTCTGGAACCTCAAGAAACGCAATATTCGCACGAGCGCCGATTTGTCGCTGATCCTGACGCCGGAGGAAATTGCCGCAAAGACGGTCCCCGAATTGAACGACATCATCAAACGGGCGTTCTATTACGACGACTATGAGTATCAATTCACGAATAAACTGCATATCAAGGCCGCCGACCGGGCGGAAGGACTCCATAAAGTGCTGTACCAATGCCCAACATGCGGAACCCAGGGGAAAATGGTTTCTACCGGAAACGAATTGCGCTGCCAAAAATGTGGTCAAGCCTTCGCGATGGACACCTTGGGCAAGATGCACGCGCAGCAAGGACCGACGCCGTTCGAACACATTCCCGCTTGGTACGAATGGGAACGCGAGCAGGTGCATCGGGAGATTCGCGATGGAAAATACCGCGTCGAGACCGACGTCAACGTCGACATTCTCCAGAACAGCACGGGCTTCTATCGTCTCGGCGTCGCCAAATTCGTCCACGACGAGACGGGGTTCCATGTCACCGCCGATTGGAAAGGGACGAAATTCGCGATCCACAAGAAACCGCTCGAGAACTATTCGGTCCACATCGAGTACAATTATTTCGGCAAGGGCGACGGCGTCAGCATCTCGACTTTGCACGACACTTATTACCTTTTCCCGACCGATCCGACGATAAATGTGACCAAAATCCACTTTGCGGTCGAAGAATTGTATAAAATAAAAGTGGCGGAGTCGCAACCATATGAAATTCAAACTGCAGAAAAAACATCTTCCTAAATTCAAACGTCGGCCGTTGGAAAGCCATAAGTACGATTATGGCAACGTCTATGTTTTCGGCGGCAGCGTCGGGTATTTCGGCGCACCGCAACTGGCGGCTTTGGCCGCTTACAGATCCGGCTCGGGACTCGTGCACATCGTCGTCCCCGAGGACATCTACGAATCATTCCCGAAGACGATTCCCGAGGTGATGGTCCATCCCTATCATGACACGAAGGAAGTCGGCTACATGATCGGCAAAGCGGATGCTTTGCTGTTCGGCCCGGGTCTGAATCCGTATGACGACACCCAAAAGGAAGTCCTGAAAATATTGCTGGAAAGCAAGAAACCACTCGTCATCGACGCTTCGGGACTGGCGTTTTTGAAACCGATGCTGCCGGATTTGACGGATGAGGAACAAGTCGTCGTGACCCCTCATGTCGGGGAAGCCAAGGAACTATTTGACGACGAGGAACCGCTCCGCCGCGTCGGCGAACTGACGCACAAGAAGATGACGGTCGTCCTCAAAAGTCATGAGACCCACATATTCGGGCATCATAAACATTACCTGGCCGTAAGCGGAAATCCCGGCATGGCCACCGCCGGGTGCGGCGACGTCCTCGCCGGCATGATCTTAAGTTATCTGGGCCAAGGCCATAAGCCCGTCGTCGCGGCGACCATCGGCGTCTATCTCCATCAACTCGCCGGCGGCAAAGCCAAAGACGAATTGGGCGAAGACAGCATGATGGCCTCCGACGTCATCAATCATATAAGCTCGGCTATCAAGACGCTGAAATAAAGATTTAAAAAACGCTAGAAGGCGCCGTCTTCCTTCGGTGTTTTCTTTTTGTGTCCTTTTAATATGAAGAAAAAGGCTATCAACGCGCCCACAAGCGATCCTCCGGCTCCCGCCAGCAAGATGAAACCAATGAGAAAATAGCCGATGATTTCCCAACTGCCTCCCATGAGTCCAAGGCTGATGAAGATAACGGCGGGGACGAGGATGACGGCCGGAATGAGAAAAATCAAAGCCGGTTTCTTCCGGAACAGGAAGCCGATCAATCCGGTGAAGACGGCGGCTCCGACCATGAAGGAAACAATTGTGAGCCAAGAGTCGGTACCCGAACTGAGAATGCGCAACATACTCTTCCTCCGATTCAATGGCAGTATAACATGCCGGTTTTCCCATCGCTATCAATGTGACGGGGATAAATCGTGCCGTTCTTTTTTAATTAATCATCTTCGCGTCAGGAACAGATCTCATAAAAAGAAAAAGGCGCATGAGAGCGCCTTTAGAATCGAAGGGGAAAGCTCGGCCTATTTGGCCGTCACTTTGAGCATCCACAGCGTCTTTTCGAATGCGCCGATCGTCCCGATGGCCAAGTCGGCCGTCGCTTCATCGCCATCTTTCTGGGCCTCGGATGTCAAAGCTTTGAGATCGCCGACGATTGTTTCCATGTCGGCGATGAGCGCCTTGACCATGGCGGCGGGCGTCGCCTCGCCCTGGTGTTCCTTGATCGTGGCTTTGGCCAGGTATTCCTTGAGGGTGCTGCCCGGGCGTCCGCCGAGGGTGATCAGCCGTTCCGCGAAAGCGTCGTACAGTTCGTTGACATGGTCATAGAGTTCTTCGAACTTGGCGTGGAGGGCAAAGAACTGCGGCCCCTCGACGAACCAGTGGAAGTGGTGCAATTTGGTGAATAGCACGCTGAAATTGGCGACGTGTAGGTCAAGCATTTGATGTAGTTTTTTCATTTTTTATTTTCTCCTTTTCTATGATAAATTATAACATATTGACCGTTTTTCTCAATTTTAATGCTCGGCGGCACGGGCATCGACGACGGTGGAATAAAACTGTTCCCACATCTTGAGAATGCCGTTTTTGTTGTAGAAAGCGCGGTTATAGACGCTGTGGGAAACAGCCTCCTGATAGAAATCGCCATCCTCTTTCAAACGCTTGATGATGGACACGAAGGCGGCGACGTCGGCGCCTTTGATGTAATGGTCGTCGAAGAGCGGCCGGTACAAATCAAGATCGCGGACCAAAAACGGGATGTCGAGCTGAATCGTTTCCAGGATGCTCATCGGGAACAACTCGTTGAACGAAGGCAGGAACATCACCTCGGCGATGTTGTAAACCTCATTCATCTTGGCGCGCGGGATGATGCCGAGGAATCTGACGTTCTTGGGCGCCTCATCCATCGCGCGTTGCAGCTCCTTGTAGCCGTCGGTCAGCCCTTTGAACGAGAAACCGCCGGCCCACACGAACGTGATATCCGGCAGCTGACGCGCCGTTTCGATGAAATCTAGCACGCCTTTGCGGGTTTGGACCTGGCCGACGCCCAAAACGACGAAGCCGGACACGCCATAGGCGGCCTTCAGCGCCTCTTTGTCAGGCAGGGGATGAAAATCCTTCTGATCGACGTAATTGGGGATATAGGCGATCCGATCGCGCTTGACGCCGTATTGGGCGAGCGGATCGATGAAAATCGGGTTGACGACGACGAGCCAGTCAGCTTTGCGGTAGAAACGGACGACGTAGCGCTTGAATAGTTTGAAAAGCATTTTAGGAAGTTTGATCGAACCGTCGAGCGTCTCCGGCAAAAGATGACAGTAAACGACGCTCGGCGTGCGTCCGCCGATGCGCATGAAATAGCGGAGATTGAGCGAATGGACATGGATGACGTCGCTTTTTTCACGGCTGTTGACGACGATTTCCAGCTTTTCCGAGGTGCGCACCAACGCCACCTGTTCCAAAAAGGCTGACCCGACGCCTTGACCAGGCACGGTGTCCGCCTGCGACAACATGTTGACGCGGATGCGTTTCGTTTCCATACAAAAACCTCTCATTAAATATAACCGAAACCGCTTGGTTTAACTATATGCTAAAGTTGCTTGACGCTCTTGCTGCTGAAGAAGACGATACCGGCCACGATGAAGCCAAACAATCCGATCAGATACAGTTCCGGCACGCTGCGGTACTCGAGGAAGATGCCGCCCAAAGCGATGGCAAGAGGCACCAGACCAGCGACGATCGTGCTCAGCATCGAGTTGACGCGGCCAAGCATTTCCTTGGGAACGTATTTTTGGAAGGCGACGCCGATCGGGGTGTTCACCAACACCTCGATGAGACCGTCGAGGAAACTCGTGGCGATGCTCAGTCCGAAGAACAACGGGAAACCGATGATGCCGTTCAACACGAGATAGATGAGCGTCGTCTGCACGATCAGAAGCGGAATCCAGAAATAGAAGGCGTACGAAATGAACTTATAGATGCGCTCCTGCTGCTTGATTGCCGTGAAAATGATCGACATGACGATCATGCCGACGGAAATCGTGACTCCGATCATCGAATAGAAAATCGGTTCCGTCTGCAGTTGTTGGTTATAGAGGTAAGGCAGGCCGATCGAATAGACGGGAGCGATGAAGAAATTGATGATGACGGCGACCATCGAGAAAACGAACAGGCCGCGGTTCTTGACAAGATAGCCGAGCCCCTGCCCCATCTCCGTGAACACCGCCTTCAGCGTCAAGGGTGTTTCCGTCACTTCTTTGGTCTTGACGTTGATGAAGATTTCGCTGATGGCGCTGCCGATATAGGCGACGCCGTTAATGATGAAAATCCAGCCAATTCCCAAAAAAGCGTATAAGGCGGCCGCGGTGATCGTACCGGTGATGTTGACGATGGCGTTTTGGGCATGGAGCGAGGCGTTGGCTTTCTGAAGCTGCTCCGTGCCGACGACGTAAGGGGTGACAGCCGTGACGGCGGGACTGAATAGCGCTCCATTGACGGAGATGATGAATGCCGTCACGTAAAGGATCACGAGCTTGGCGGTTTCGCTGCCGAAATCGATGCTGAGATTGAAGGGAAGGTTCAAGACGCCGTCGTACATGATGACCAAACCGGCCAAGACGATGGAAGTCCCGCGGATGAAGTCGGTGATGTAGACGATTTTGACGCGGTCCCAACGGTCGGCCAGAACGCCTCCAAAAGGCGCCAAGACGAAATAGACGATGGCCCCGAAGGCCATATAGAAGGCGGCGGCGGCCGCCGACTGGGTGAACGAAAGGATGAACCAACTGATCGCGAAATTGTAGAAGATGTTGCCGAAGTTGGAAACAAGTCTCCCAAAATAGAGAAGCATGAAGTTTTTGTTTTTGATGAGTGAGGGTTTCATGGTGCCTACATATTAAAGCGTCATCACCGGTTGCCGTAAGCAAGTTTGCTTGTCAAACGGGCAACTTTCGGTTTCTTTAACCAAGATGTTTCTCAAATGCCGCCCGGCGTTTGAAATTATTGAGAAGGACATAGCCGACCTTCTCATAACCGAGTTTCGCCAACAGGCTGACCATCGGCTTGTTTTTGTCATGGGTATCGAGACGTATGAGGTGGATGGACCGCTGGCGCGCCTTTTCCTCGACATGAAGCATTAGGCGCATGCCCAATCCTTGGCCATGGCACTTGGGGTCGACCGCCAATCGATGGACGACCAGATATGGTCCGTCATGGTGCCAAGCGCCTTCGAGCAGGCTTCCGTAATCGGCGTCGTGGTCATAGACGGCCACGCCGCCAACGACGGTATTATCTGATGTCACGACGAAATAAGCCGCATGGGATATGTCACTTTCGATTTGTTCCCTGAGCGGGTACTGATCTTGCCATTGGCCGGAATGCTGCGCGGTCATGAAGGTTTTGGCACCCCGGATGACGTCCATGATCGCGCCGATGTCGTCAACGCGCGCTTGTCTTATTTCGTATTCCATCATGTAGATAATTATATGGCCAAGACCACGATGGGAATATATTTGCGGCGACGATTTCAAGAAAAGAAGACCAAATTGTCGCCATCAGTCCATAATTAATATAAACGAGGGCGATTCCATGGGACATACGCATTGGTGGCACGACCGTGTCATCTATCAGATCTATCCGCGCAGCTTCTGCGACAGTAACGGCGACGGCGTCGGTGACATACCGGGTATCATATCGAAACTTGATTATCTCAAGGAGTTGGGCATCGGGGCCATCTGGCTTTCGCCCGTCTATCGATCGCCGAATGCCGATAACGGCTACGACATCGCCGATTACCGCGCCATCAACCCCGAGTACGGGACACTCGCGGACATGAAGCGGCTTTTGAAAGAATCCGAACACCGGGACATCAAAATCGTGCTGGACCTCGTCATCAACCATACCTCAGACGAACACGAATGGTTCCGGCAATCGATTGATTCGAAGTCGCCCTACCACGATTATTACATTTGGCGCCCCGGACGCGTCATCGACGGCAAGGAATATCCCCCCAACAACTGGACCAGCCATTTTACGGGACCGGCCTGGACGAAACATCCCGATAACGGCTTATACTATCTCCATCTCTTCACCTCGAAACAACCCGATCTCAATTACCACAACCCGCGGCTATTCGACGAGATCAAGGATATGATGCGTTTTTGGCTCGACTTGGGCGTGGCCGGGTTCCGGTGCGACGTCATCAACATGATTTACAAGACGTCGTTGGCCGACGGCGATAAACGTAGTTTTGCGATCGGCCAGGAGTTCTATCTGTCGCAACCGGGGAGCCATGCGCTCCTGAAGCGGCTCCATGACGAAGTGTGGGAACCTTACGGCGCCTATACCGTCGGGGAAACGGTCGATCTTGACGAACGCGAGGCCAAGGCTTACGTCGACGGCGAATTGGAAACGATTTTCCAGTTCGACCATACGAAAGTCGACCAATGGAAATTACCGCTGTTCAAAATTAGGTACCGACCAGCCAAAATGGCGCGCACGTTGCTGCATTGGCAACGAACCCTGCCGTGGAATACCTTATTCTTCGAAAATCACGACATGCCGCGCGCGGTATCCCGGTTCGGAAACGATAAGGACCAACGCCAAATCAGCGCCAAGATGCTGGCAATGGCATTATTGACCCTGAGGGGCGTGCCATTCATATACCAGGGTCAGGAAATCGGGCAAATCAACGATAAATTCACTGCGATCGCCCAGGTGAACGATGCCGCCGCCATCGGCGTCCATAAGATTTTGCGGGGCTATCATGTGCCGGAATGGCTGACAATGAAGCTGATTGACAATTTCTGCCGCGACCACGCGCGCGCCCCGATGCCTTGGAATGATGCCCCACATGGCGGATTCACGATTGGAAAACCGTGGCTCGCCGTCAATCCGAGTTATCGCACCATCAACGTCGCATCGGCCTTGGCCGACACGAATTCGATTTGGCATTTCTATCGGAAGATGCTCGAAATACGGTCCCGAAGCGAAGCCTTGCGGCACGGTACGATTACCCCGTTCAAGGTCGCCCGCGACGTCCTGGCGTTCCATCGGACGCACGGCAATGAAAAACTGACCGTTCTCATCAACCTCGGACCCCGGCAGCAGCGCCTTAACCCCAATGTCGGGGGGACCGTCATCATCGCCAATTTCGCGCTCGAGGGGAAAGCGACGATCGGAAAACTCGGGCCATATCAAGCCGTCCTGATGCGATAAGGCTAATCAAAAATATTTATTTTCGGGGTAGCGATGATATAATCAATACCGTAGTTTTTTTGCCGAAAGAGACCCATTCATGAAATCATTGCTGTACTTTCAATCCGGAGGACCGACGCCCGTCATCAACACCTCGTTGTACGGCGTCATCAAAGAAGCCAAGAAGCACGCGGAAATCAGCGGCATTTTCGGCAGCCTTTACGGCATCGAAGGCGTCATCAACGACAATATCATCGACTTAAGGCAAGAAGACGACGAACAAGTCGAACTGCTGCAACAGACGCCGGGAGCGATGCTGGGAACGACGCGCTACAAACTGAGCGACGACCTCGGCCATCCCGATTATTACAAAATCCTGCTCACGTTGAAGAAACATGATATCGGCTACCTTCTGGTCAACGGCGGCAACGATTCGATGGACACTTGCCACAAACTGTCGCTGTTCATGAAAAAGGCCGATTACCAATGCGCCGTCATCGGGATCCCGAAGACGATCGACAACGACCTTTTCTACACCGACCACTGTCTCGGTTACCCGAGCGCCGCCAAATACGTCGTCCAGACACTCCAGGACATCGCCATCGACAATCTTTGCTACAACAAAGGCAAGATTGCCATCGTCGAGGTGATGGGCCGTAACGCCGGATGGCTGACCGCGGCCGCCGCGCTGCTTGATGGCGAGCTCAAGGCCGACCGCATCTACCTGCCCGAGGAAACGTTCCACCTCGACAAATTCCTCGAAGACATCAAGGACCTCTATGCCGCCAAAAAGAAAGCCTTCATCGTCATTTCCGAGGGCGTCGCGCCGTTTTTGTCATCGGCGTTCGCCACCGTCGATTCGTTCAACCACGCGCAGCTGGGCGGCATCGCCAACATCCTCGGCGACCATATCAAGGAAAGATTCGGTTTCCCGACGCGCGCCATCGAATTCAGCCTGATGCAACGGGCCGCTTCCTGCTTCATCACCCAAATTGACCATAGCGAGGCCATCAGGGTATCGCAAGTCGCCGTCCGCCATGTCGTCAAGGGGAAAACAAACGCCATGATCGTCATCGAACGCGTCCCCGGAGACAAATATAAAGTCCGCTACAAGCTCAAGAATTTGAGGAATATCGCCAACGTCGAGCGCAAACTGTCGGCGGAACTATTAAAAGACATCCATGGCGAAGGCAAATTGATGCGGGCGTATCTCGAGCCACTACTCGAAGGCAGCATCAAGTTCGTCCATCAGCACGGCATCCTCGCCTACGCCGTCTTCAAAAAAGTCAAAGTCGTTTGAAAATAAAAAAGCGTCGCTGTGTATCAGTGACGCTTTTCGTTTGACGTCGGGAACGATCAGTCGACCAAGATGGTCGGTTTCTTGTTGAGGATGATGGTCACGAGGTCAATGATCCAAAGGATACCCCATCCTAGGACAATCCAAACGATGCCGGCGACGATCAAGAGGGTGTTTTTCTTGTCCAACCCTTTGAGCAGCCGGTAGATGCCCCACAGGAAATCGAGGCCAGGCAAAGCGAAAATGATTTTTAGAATGAATGGCAGGTCGTCGAATGTCTTGATGAATGATTTCATAATCCATCTCCTTTCATGATAAAAATATTATAACATTACACTAAAATTACTAAAGACAAACGGAAAATCTTTTTTATTTGAGAAACATTTCGGCGATTTTTTCCTTGAATTTCGAATACGGCTGGTAACGCACGAACAAATCGGGATGAAACGCCTTTTTGAGAATGCTCTTGAAGTGGCTGAAGGTTTCGAACCCGACGCGGCCGTGATACGATCCCATACCCGAAGCCCCGATGCCTCCGAAAGGCATGTGCGTCGTGGCGATGTGGACGATCGTGTCGTTGACGCAACCGCCGCCGAAAGGGACGTAAGTCATGATCTCTTTTTCGCGGACGGGATCCTTGGTGAAAAGATACAACGCCAAAGGCGACGGGTTCTTCTCGATGATGGAAAGGATGTCCTCCGTCGTTTCGAAGGTCAAAATCGGGATGATCGGCCCGAACAGCTCTTCGCGCATGGATGGGGAATCAAGCGTCGCTGCCTCGAGGATCACCGGTTCGATTTTCAACTCTTCGTCGATGAAACGTCCGCCATAGGCTAGTTTCTCATCCTTGAACAAACCGATAAGGCGGGTGTAATGTTTTTGGTTGATGATCTTGCCGAGGCGTCCGGCTTTAAGCGTGTCTTTGCCGTACTGGGATTCGATTTCATTGATCAACAGTTCGATGAACTGCTTTTTAATGAGTTTATGGACGATGAGGTAATCGGGGGCGACGCACGTCTGGCCGCTGTTGAGAAGTTTTCCGAAAACAATCCGGCGCGCGGCAATCCTTAAATCGGCGGTCATATCGACGATGGCCGGCGATTTGCCGCCCAACTCGAGCGTTACCGGCGTCAGATGTTTGGCGGCTTTTTCCATGACGGTTCGTCCGACTTCGGTCGAGCCGGTGAAGAAGATGTAATCGAATTTTTGGTCGAGCAACGTCTGATTTTCGACGCGGCCGCCCAAGACGACAGCCACGTGGCGCGGCTCGAAGATCGCTTCAATCAACTTTTTAATGACGATGCCGGTCGCCGCGGCGTATGATCCTGGCTTGATGATGACGGTGTTTCCGGCGGCCAAAGCCTCGGCCGTCGGGCCGATCGCCAACAGGAACGGATAGTTCCATGGACTGATGACCAAAGCATTACCGTAAGGAACCGGACGGCGATAGCTACGCGCGGGAAAATGGACGAACGGCGTGGCCACGCGCCGGTCTTTGGCAAGGCGGCGGGTATGTTTGAGCATGTAGGATATTTCTTCGTAAACCAGTCCGATTTCCGACAAATAGGATTCGGCTTCGCTTTTGCCCAAATCGATGCGTAAGGCCGCGGCGATATCCTTTTCCATGAGTTTGATTTGTTGTTTGAGTTTGCGGAGCGCCGCGAGTCGATAAGCGACGTCAAACGTCGCCTTCGTCTTGAAAAAGGCGCGTTGCTGAGTGATCAATTGTTCAATTTCCATAGTGGCATCCTTGTCTTTTAGTGATTATACCATTACTGGCCGCGACAGTGCTTCATGATATAATGACATAATGAACGGCAGCGGCGAAAAACTCGGCATCGCCCTCGGCGGGGGCGGTTCGCTCGGCTCCTACGAGATGGGGGTCTGGGAAGCCTTGCGTGCCCTGAAGATGGAACCGGAAATCATTACCGGAACTTCGATCGGCGCCCTGATCGGCGCCTTCATGGCCACCGATAAATTCGAGGTCGGCCAGGCGCTTTGGCATAACGTGACGCCCGACAAAGTCATGCGCGACGGCCTCAATTTCCAATGGGACGCGATTCGAAAGACGTTTCTCCATGACCGGAAACGCATCCTGACTTTCACGAAAAGCTACATAAGAAACCGTGGGGCCGACATCTCCCCGCTCGTCGAAACGATTAAGGCGAGCCTCATACCGGCGGAAATCAAGCAAACGCGAAAACGGTTCGGCGTCGTCGCCGTCGAGTTGCCGTTTTTGTCGCGGCGAAACATCGACATGCGGAAGGTTCCGGAAGACGAAATCGTCGACTGGCTCCTGGCCAGCAGCGCTATCTGGCCGCTTTTTCCCATCAAGACAATCAAGCGAAAACAATACATCGACGGCGGCTATAAAGACACGCTGCCAATCAAATTCGCCTTCGATCTCGGGGCGACGAAAATCATCGCCGTCAACCTGTTTTACAAAATTGCCTGGCATCCGTTCCTGAACCGGAGGCCGGACGTCGTCAACATCGAGCCGAGCTGGGATCTCGGCGCCCCGTTCAATTTCGACCAAGCGGCCATCGATCGCAACCGCGCTCTCGGATTCAACGACGCCATGAAGAAATTGGGCGGTTATCCGGGATACCGGTATACATTCACGCCGGAATACGATCCGGGACCGCTCAGCCAACGTCTCGACCACCTCATTAATGACCGCTTCGGGTCGCTGGCGCCGATGATCCGCCGGCGCCTAAAACGCCATACAGGCGGCCATTTGAAAGAGGAACGCCTTTTCATCCGCGGACTCGAAGTGCTGGCCGAAACGCTGAAGATCGATCCGACGAAAATCTACGCGATTCCGGAATTGGCCCGTCTTTGCTATGAAACGGTCGACGCCCGCTTCGAAATTCCGGCCATCGTCGCTTTACTTAAGAAACTGCGAGGACTGTACCCGCTTTCCGACCAAGACGAGCGGAAAGCCATCGGCGCCATCAAGTATGCGATCGAGAACCATTACCATGAAAAAGACATTTTGCAGTTCGCGGCGCGAAAAGCGACGCATGCCTTGATATACTTAATGATGGTGCTCATCTACCAAAATTTTGTGAAGACGAACGAAGACAAGGGAGGAACGGGCATATGAAAATCGGCATCGCGCTTGGAAGCGGCGGCTCCAAAGGAGCCTATCAGGTCGGCTTTTTCCAGGCCATCAAGGAAATGAAGATGCCCTATCAAGTGATAACCGGGGCTTCGATCGGCGCCATCAACGGAGCGATCATGGTCACCCAGGATTTGCCGCTGCTCGAGAACTTGTGGCACAACATGGAACTCAAGAAGATCATGAAATACGGCATCAACCTCGACCTTGACGAGATCCTGAAAAGCGACAAGGCGGAATTGCTCAGATTCATCGCCTCCTACATTAAGAACCGCGGCATCAACATCAGTCCGTTCAAGGAGCTGATCGCCAAATATCTCGACGTCGACAAAATTCTGGCCTCGCCGATCGAATTTGGAATTACCGTGGCCACCCATCCGAAACTGGTCGGTAAGGACATCGTCGTCAAGCAGTATCCCAAAGAAAAGATCCCGGAATACCTGTTGGCGAGCGCCAGCTGCTTTCCGGCGTTCCCGGTCACCAAGATCGATGGCGAGTCGTACATCGACGGTGCTTATTACGATCGGTTGCCGATCGACCTGGCGTGGGAACTGGGCGCCCAGCATGTCATCGCCGTCGATTTGAACAACCAACGGTACAGCCATCCCGAATATCTCGACCACGCCAAGGTGACCTACATCCGCAGTTATCACGACTTGGGACCGTTCATGCTCATCAAGCCGGAAGTGCTCGCGCGGAACATCCGGTTGGGCTATCTGGACACGATGAAGAAATTCGAGAAATACGCCGGTTATAAATACACATTTGAAATCAAGGACAAACTGGACGACGCCGCGAAACGGACGATCGACAGTATCGATGGCATCAAACATCCGGAAGTCCTCGATTTTCTCACATTGAAAATCCGCGAGAAAATGACTGCCCGCCAACGCTATCTCCGTTTTTTGGAAATCATTGCCGAAGCCGCCGACGTCGATCCGCTCAAGATATTCGACGCGCCGCGGCTCCGCCGCGAAATCGAACAGTCGATCGAAGGCAACAAACAATACGTGAACTGGATCGCCAAACGCCCGGCCGAACAGCAGTTCCGGCTCCAGAACATGCGGGAGGCGACCCGCCTCGGCATGGTGCGCCAGATGGCCGAGGAAAAACAAGTACTTCGGGCGGATACGCAACAGATGTTGGCCGAGCATTTCCCGCACCTTTACCTCACAGCCGTTTATTTTGGCTTGATACACTGATATGGCGGCTATCGTTCCTTACAAGAAAAAAGTCATTTATTTGGCATACTTCATCAAAAACGCCTGGTTCGTTTTGCTGTGGAAGCTGTTTCGCCTCAAGAAGAGCGTTTTGCGCTTCATGGGCATCAAAGACATAACCCAGGAATTCGGAAACGATATCCTGAAGCAATCGATCGAAAGCGGACGCCCGTTGGCGGCGATTAGGTTTGGGGCAACGGAAATCGGCTGTCTCAACAATTACGAGAAAATCCAGTTCGGCTGGCGCAAGGACTACAAGAAATCCGTCAAGTATTCGATGAAGAACAACGGCGGCTTTTTCCCGACCACGGACACCAATCTCAATTATTATTGCTCGATGTATTTCAAGAACATCACGAAGACGGACATCCTCGGTATCTCCGGCATTCACATGGAAGACTACTTTTACCGCAAGTACGTTCCCGACGCCAAGATCATCCAATACAATTCGTTCGAGCCGCTCATGGGCGATTGGACCAGCGCATTGGCCGGCAAACGTGTGCTGGTCATTTCTCCCTTCGCCAAATTGATCGAAAAGCAATATGCCAACCGGGCTTCGATCATCGCCAATGAGAGCGTGTTGCCGGCATTCACGCTCCTGACAATCGAAGCCGTGCAGACGATCGGTGCCCAATACGACGAACGGTTCGGCAATTGGTTCGAAGCGCTCGACTATATGAAAATCGAGATTCTGAAACACGATTTCGACGTCGCCCTCGTCGGCGCCGGGGTTTACGGAACCCCGCTATGTTGGTTCATCAAAGGACTCGGCAAACAAGCGATACAAACGGGCGGGGCAACGCAATTGCTTTTTGGTATAATGGGAAAAAGATGGGAACGTCGCCCCCACGTAACGCAATACGTGACGGCGTCGTGGACGCGTCCGGAGGCTAAGCCCGACGGCGCCGAAAACGTTGAAAAAGGATGTTATTGGTGATGGATAGAACCCGACTGAACACATATGACAAAAAGTATGGGGCGATGCTCGCTTTCCTGGCGCTCGAATTGCTCCTGTTCACCAGCCTCAATCTAGCCAATTACGGCATGCTCTTCCGCTATTTGGCAATCGTGCTGGCGCTCGCTTTACTGCCGCTTGTCTTTCTCCATTACAAAAAGGAAGATTGGCTTAACTTGGCGCTCCTGTTCGTCCTGCCGCTTTTCATGTACGGAGCGTTCATGGCGTTCTCACCGCTTTACCTATTGCTCCATAACGTCGTTGACGACATCGTTATGGTCCTGGCATTGGAATCGTTCATGCTGGTCGGGGTCGCCTTGGCCAAAAGCCCGGATTTCAAGATTGAAAAAGGTTTGGCCGCCATCGTCGGCGGCATGGGTTTGCTGCTATTCATTTCGTTCGTGTATACGATGTGGCGCTATACGCCGTTTTACGTGCTCCGGTTCGAAGGTCAAGTCCTGTACTTCGACGGGGAGCGGTATTTGATTTCCGAAGAAGCCAAATGGCTGTTCGGTTTTTCGTTCAAGGAAGTCAAACTCAGTTATTTCCTGCAAACGGCGACGATGCTGACGCCGCTTCTGGCCGGGCTTTTGTTCGTCCCGTGGAAGAAAATCTCCAAATTAGATTATGCCTGGATCGCCGCCGGCGTCGTCGGCTTATTGGCCATCGTGTCGCTCCCGGCGTTTGATAGCCTCGTCTATGTCGTCCCGGCGTTGGCCGTCGCCGTTTTGCTGCGGTTTTATCCCCGCGGCGGCATCTATAAGAAAGTCATGCGCTATGGCTTATTTGCCATTCTTGGTCTCTTTGCTTTAGCGGCCGTTTTCTTGGTCCTATTCGCATTTGAAGTGCCTTTTGCGATGAATTTGGTCGAAAACACGCGAATCTTTGGCCTATTTTACGGCAATCCGCTCGTGCGCGGTTATGCCGAGGTCATCCAGGCGGCGTTCGCGCATCCTTTTGGCGGGCTGCATTCGATTTTCGTCAATAACGGTTTCCTGGAATCGACGGGAAGCGCCGTCTTCGATACGCTCTACCAAGGCGGCTTTTTCGCCGCGATCGGCTATGTCGCCATGATCGTCATCGGCGGCTTTGTCCTGACCGACTACTATCGGAAAGCCGACGATGCCCCCCACGTCAAAACGTTAATCATTGTCCTGGCACTGACGTTCGTCTTCTATACGGCTTTCCATTTCGAATACGCGCCGTTCGTCAGGGAGACGGATCGCATTTACAAAACACCGTTTTTCTCGGATTTGAATCTGCTGATCGTGATTTTCCTGCTCGGATATGCCTATTCGCGGACGAAAAAGGAAATCGCAGTAACAAAAACGGACGAAGGCGTCAACCCATCGTCCGTCGGATAGACCATCAATTCCAGCTGCTTTTCGGAAGCAGTAATTCATAGATGAAGACGGCGGTGTAGTCTTTTTGATCGGCCGCGTCTTCGATTGCCGGGATTTCGTATGCGAAGCTGAAAGCGGTCGCCCCGGCGATGGCGTCGGCGGCCCCGGCGTCGTCAAAATAAAAACCGTAAAACTGCGGGAAATCGCTTTGGCGGATGCCCGTGATTTCCATCACGAATTCGTGTTGGTCGAATTTAGCCCCGGCGGCGGGAACGTAAAACGAAAGCTTGATCGTCGGATTATCGATGTAAGTCCCGCCGGAGGAGGTGTCGGCGCCCGCTTTGAGATAGAGTCCGACGTAATCGTAGGTGCCCAGGACTGACGGGAAAACATAGCCAAAGCCCGATTCCCGCAACTGCAAGCGGCTCTTACTTTGGCGGATGGCGTCGCTGCAATGGAGAATGCCGTCGAACAATTTGCTCTCGAACCCGTAACGCACGCGCGGAAGCGCAAGAGACAATTTGTTGGTTTGGGCATAGACGTCGTCGGCCATGGGAACGCCGACGCTTTGGTTATCGGCCGGCTTGAGACCGGCGATGCCGACGATGGCATCGTCGGAAGCGACCGTATACGTCGTTTTGCCATTGATGTTTTCCGGGGCAAGCGTCGTTGCCATAATGGTGTCCTGGTACATGTTGTCGACGAACATGGCGCCATGGTAGATGTCTTTGTCAAGCGCCAGCGCGACGTCCTGGCCGCAGGAAGTCAAGGATACCAAGAGACCAAGGATAATGTATTTCCGTTTCATCGCGCGCTCCTATCGGTATATTTTGAGATGTCGAGCCAAGCCCCCATCTCGTAATCGACTTGGTCGTCGTCGAGGATAAGGGTCCCTTTGGCCGGGGTAAACGTCATCTCGCTAAAAAATATTTTACCATCGATGTTGTAGAGGTCAACGCGCACGAAGGGAAAAGGCGCGGCCAACTTTTCGGCCAGGGCGACCATTTCGTCGAAATTGGCCGGCCGCTCGATTGAAACGTCGGCTTTGCGCCAGTTATTGAACTGACTGCCGTCAAACGGCGTCCAGTCAATGTAGAAATTGGTGTAGCGGATGTCGGAGCCACGCCCGGTTACCACATAAAGATTGCGGGCTTTGCCGTTATAGACGTGGATCTTGTACTCGGTCGGCAGGATGCCGTCGCGTCCGAGATAACGTTCGGCGATGATTTGGGGCTTGACGCGGCTGTAATGACGTTCGATCGTCGTTTGCCCATAATCGGTCCGCAGCCATTTGCGGAATTGGCACCGCCATTTGTCGCGGTCGAAAGTTTCCTTGTCGGTCACGATGGCATTGTAGGCGCAGGCGTGGGCGCATTTCAAGGCGAATTGGCGCGGCAGCGTACCGAAATCGATGTCGTCGAACGAATCGTAGACGCCATAAGTCGGGATCAAATAGCGGTCAAGGCCAAGTTCTTGAAGATACGACCGCACGCCAATCCGTCCGGCGCAACGGATGACCAAAGGGTCGCGCGGATAAACGAACAGACGCAGGTGTTGGAGTTTTTCGGTATAACGGCGCGGATGTTTCAGGTCGAGCCGATGGTGGGTGATGTAGCGGTACTGCCAACGCACCAACGCCAGTGGGAAAAGACGCCCCATCATAAAACGGACGGGGGCGAAGACGGCATGCGCGATGGGATTGAGTTTTCGAAATCCGCGGCTCATTTCCCAATAATTATATCAAGGATCGTTTGGCGGCCTCAAAGAAAACGATACTACTATCAAATGATTATCTTTGGATATAAACTTAAAGACGGTCAAAACTTATGAGAATCTTAGCCATCTGCCAATTTTACCATCCCGAGAATTTCACGATCACGCCTCTTTTGAACCAACTTGTGCGGCTTGGGCATGACGTGACGGTGGTCACCGGGCGCCCCAACGCCGGCTTCGGACGGATCCTGCCGGAATACCGCCGCGTCCGCTTCGAAATCATCGACGGCGTCAAGGTTCATCGCGTTCCGATTGTCGCCAGGAAAAATGGGCGCCTTTCGCTCATCGCCAACTATTTTTCATTCTATTTATCGGCGCGGATGTTCGTGGCGCGCCACCAGCAAGATTACGACGTCGTGTTTGGGATGAGCCTTTCGCCGGTCATCTCTTTGGTCCCGGCCGTCGCCTTCGCTAGAAGGAAACGGCTCCCACTTCTCGTATATTGCGTCGACTTATGGCCGGAATCGGTCGCCTTCACCGATTACGTGCGGCCGGATTCGTTGGCTTATCGGATCCTCAAACGGTGGTCGGGCGACATATACCGCGCGGCCGATCGGCTGCTCCTCGGTTCGCCGTCCTACCGCCAATATATGCAAGAAGTCCATCACATCGATGAACCGCGCTTGCGAACGCTGTTGCAGCCGGCACTAACCGAGACATTGAAAAGCGCTCCTCACGTATTTTCTCGCGGAATCCATTTGGTTTATGTCGGCAACCTGGGAACGGTACAGTTGTTGGACGAGTTCATCGAAGCCGCGGCCGAATTCAAAAACGATGAGCTTAACCTTCATATCATCGGCTCCGGCTCGGCTCTTGAAAGGCTCCGCCGGCGGGCTGCGGAACTTGGTGTTTCCGACAAAGTCATGTGGTATGGGACGCTTCCGAGCCCGGAAGCGTTCGCATATATGGCTTCGGCCGACGCCCTATTCGTCCCCTTGAAAGAAGGAGGCTACGTTGGCCAGACGATTCCCAACAAACTGATGATGGCCCTCGCGGCCGGACGTCCGATCCTCGGAGCCCTCAAAGGTGACGGACGCGCGCTATTGGAGTATGCCGGAGGCGGCATCATCGTCGAACCGTCGAAAGACGGGATCATCGCCGGCATCCGTCGTTTGCTGCACATGGGCGCGGATGAAAAAAAAGCGCTCGGGGAGCGCAATCGGACATATTTTCAAGACCATTTGACGCTTGAAAAAATCGGGTGCGAGCTCGAAACTCATTTTATTGATTTGACGAACTGATGCAGCCGTTTGGCTATGGCTTCGATTCCTAATTCCTCAAGGATCGTCTCTTTGGCTTTTTTAGCCATGCGGTCGCGCGCGGCCGGGGACATCTCCATGAATTGAACCACGCCCATCTTCAAATCGGTCGGCGTACCGCGGCCGGCCCAAATGACGGATTTGTCGTATTTGGACGTCAATTGCGAATGCTCGGTCGACATCGTCGGGACGCCGCTTGTCATATATTCGAAAAACTTCGAGGGAATCGAATAATCGTTGAGAACGCGGTCATAAGGCCGTGGGTTGATGTTCAGCAGGGCGCCGGCTTCGTATTTGTAGGTCTCCGTCGGCGTGAGCTGACCGAGGAATTTGATCCGTTCGTCATGGCCGCATTGCTGCTTGACGTAATGTTCGGGACCATGTCCGGCGATCAATAAGTCGACGTCGTAGTTCGTATTCATGAACGCCTGAATCAAGTTGTTGACGCCATAGCGTTCGTGCAGCGCTCCGGCGAAGAAGAAGTACGGTCTTTGATAGGCCGAATAACTTTCGCGTCCTTCGGCGATGCCTGGGATGTTCAAATGCGGTTGATGACGCGGATTGACGAGAATGTCGAGCGCCGGGGTCAATGGAATGAAATATTCGAACTTTCGCATTTCGGCGATGGCGGACTGCGCCGCTTTGGCTTTGGCGCCGCTTAAAAGAGCTGGATTGTCGGTCATGATGAGAATTGCCTTGAGGTCATGTTTTTTGCACGCTTTGATGGCAAGGCGCCGCAATGTGCCGTTGAGACCGTCGACGACGATGAGCGGTTTGTCGCGTTTAGCGTTTTTCAAAAGTTTGGCGATTAGGCGCATCCCGTCGTCGACCACGCGTTTCTGCCGGACATACCGTTTATTGTGGATTGGAAGATAGTGGTAGGCGATTTTCTGGTGCCGCTTCCATTCGTAAGGAAGGAATTTCGGGTCGCCGTAAGTGACCAGCGGCCGGTAGACGATGGCGATGACCTGATGATGGATCGCGAACGCCCGAATCATCCTACTATGAAATGTCTGATTGCTGGGATTGGCTTTGACGGCGACTTTGGCGTTGAGTTCGTCGAAATCCTCGCCGATCATCGAGTTCGTCAAATAGATGATTTTCATGGCAGCAAAGCCTCAAAGGCATCGAGATGGTGGGCGACCATCGCTTCCAAGGTCTGGTCGCGGGCTGTGGCCACGCAGGCTTCGAACATATCATGTTTCTTGACGTCGTCAAGGGCTTGCGTTACGGCATTGACATCGGCGACGTCGACGATGAAACCGTTGCGGCCGTTTTTAATCAAATGGCGGGCGGCCATCACATGGTCCGAGCTGACGACGGGCACTCCTTGCGAGAGCGCTTCGTTGACCACGTGGCCGTAGATGTCTTCCTTGCTGAGAATGATGAATCCGAGGGCATGGCGTATCATCGGAAGCAGGTCACTTTTTTTCTGATAGGGGAGAATATGGACGTTGCGGAGGTCATGATCCTTGATATAGCGGCGGTAGTCGTTCTCGTCGGGACCGGAACCGACCAGAAGCAAGTGCTCGCGCCGATTGGTATCCGCCCACAACTTGAGAACCGCCATGTTGTTTTTGCGGTCGACGAATTGGCCGGCGCTGATGAAATATTCGTGTGGCGGCAACCCAAGTTGCCCCAATAGTTGGTTGCGGTCACCGCTCGTGGCTTTTTTCACGGCCAGTTGCCGTTCATGGATCGTCGCGTACGGATAATGGATGATTTTGTCTTGGGCGGCACCGTAATGGATCAAGTAGGGATCGACGTGCGGCGTCGGGGAAAAATAGGCGAAGGCGCCGGTGACGAGTTTCCGTTTCAGGCGATAGCGCCATTTTGGGTCGGTGTGGATGACCCCGCCGTTGACGTAAAGCACATAGGGAATCTTCTGGCGTTGCATGTAGCAAATGGTCATTATTTCGGTAAGTGAAGAATAGCCGTTCATTATTATCAGGTCGTACGTATCGCTTTTCAAATGTCGGATGAGCTCGCGCGAGAAATGGTTTTCGGCTCCGATGGCCATGCCGCCGAGAAAGATCGAACGGAATTTGTAAGTTTCGTTGGCATAGAAAAGCGGATGGCGGTAACCGCTGGCGTGCCGTTCGAACACCACGGTCAAATCCAGATGCGGGGCCAAGCCGTTGAACAGGTCGATTTTATAGGGTGCGGGATGCGAAAAGACGAATAAAATTTTCATGCCGAATTACGTCTAAACATTATACATTAGGCATCCGCGATTTTACATTGTAAAATTAATATCACGAGGTCGGACGATGGATTGGGAAACTTTCTTCAGATTTGAGAATCAGGAACCTTACGCGCGCGAGCTCCACGCCTTTCTCGATGCCGAATATGCGGCGCATACGGTTTATCCCCCGCGTCAAAAGATGTTTCAAGCCTTTCGGCTGACGCCGCTCGACAAAGTCAAAGTCGTCATCATCGGCCAAGATCCGTACCATGAGCCGCAGCAGGCCATGGGCTTGAGTTTCTCGGTGCCACGCGGCGTTTCCGTTCCGATGTCCCTCGTCAACATCTTCAAAGAAATCGAGCAAGATCTTAAACTGGAACTCGACTATTCCAACGGCGATCTCACGGGCTGGGCCAAGCAGGGTGTCTTGCTCCTCAACGCCTACTTGTCGGTGCGCCGGAGTGAACCGCTCAGCCATCGGCATCCGGCCTACGAACGGTTTTTCGAACGTGTGCTGACCTTGCTTGACGACCAAAGAACGCCGATCGTCTTCATGTTATGGGGCTCGTTCGCCCGTGGTTACAAACGGCACATCACGTCGCCGCAACACCTGATTCTGGAATGTGTCCATCCCTCGCCTTTGGCCGCCAACCGCGGCGGCTGGTTCGGCAACCACCATTTTTCGCAAGCCAACGATTTTCTTATCAAGCACGGCCGCGGTCCCATCCTATGGCAAAATCATAGCGATTTCTGACGGCAACCGCTATAATTTATTCGGGAGCTGGGGCGAACCTGGCTGAGAGGATGGCTGTGCCGCCATCGACCGCACCTGATCTAGGTAATGCTAGCGGAGGGCCTTTATCCTTGCTAGCCAAGGATTTTTTCTTAAGGAGGACATATGGAAAAATTCAAATTGACGATCCGCGAAATCGCCGAGATGGCGATGTTGGTATCCCTGGCCGTTCTCTTGGACCGCGACGGGTTCAAGATTCGCCTCGGGCAACAAGGAGGATCGCTGTCGCTGACGATGGTTCCCCTCATCATTTTGGCGCTGCGCCACGGCTTATTGAAAAGTTTCATCGGCATCGGCGTCGTCTATGGGCTGTTGACGAATCTGTTGGACGGGTATGGTTTCGTCACCTATCCGCTTGATTACCTTCTGGCATACGGCTCTTTGTCGCTCATCGCGTTATTCCGTCCGTTGATCATGCGCCCGTACAAAGCTAAAATCATGCCTTATGTCTGGCTTTTAGTCGGTTTAGTGGCCGTGGCGACGACCCGTTTGGCGTTTCATACGATATCCGGCATCCTCATTTACGAAACGCCGTTTTTGGCTTCCCTGGCCTATAATGCGACGTTTGTGGTCGTGCCACCCCTATTGGCGACGATTCCGGTGATGTTCCTGCTGTGGGAACCGCTCAAATGGATCAACCGGCGCTATCCCACCGAATTCACGCGCTGATTATGGTATATTGGTAAAATGGAAAAACTAATTAAAGAAATCGAAACCCGCCGTCAAGCCTTCATCACGTTGTTTAAACGGACCAAGATTGTCAATACCGTCGTCTTGACGCTTATCATCGCCGCTATGGCCGCCACCTTCATCTGGCTTTTCAAGGTCGACATGAACACCTCGCTCATCGTCATCCTGGGGCTGATGGTGATCCTGTTTGCCTATTCGCGGTTCGCCAAGACATGGCTGAACAAGAAAACCTACCATTACATCTATGACTACTATCGCGTCACGAGCGCCTATTTCTTCGCCGCGGATAACGGCTTTGACGCCGTCGAAATCAAAGAAAGCGACGGCATCGCCCTCGAAGAATTCAAAAAAACCGGCGTCTTGAAGGACGAAGTCGGTATCATCAGCCGCAACCTCGTCATCGGGAAAATGGTTTCGATTCCGTTTTACGTCGCCGACGCCGGCGTCCGCGTCGAACGCGAAAAAAAGGTCGCCGTCGCCTTCTTCGGCAAGATTCTCACCTTGGAATTGCCGGAAACGATCGAGGGGCATTTCATCGTATATCGCCGACAAGGCAATAACGCCCTCCCGGCGGGCTTCGATGCCTTCAAGGCGCTTGAGGAAACCGCCGATTACATGGTGTTCGGCACCGAAGACAAAACGCCCGCGCTTCTTAGAAAAAGCGTGTTGAAATTGTTGACGAAGCTCGAACTGAACGAATTGTTGGCCGACGTGACGATGGTGGTCAAAGACAATCACGTCTATTTGCTCCTGTCGTATGCCGACGCCGTCATGAACGTCGCCTATGACCACGAAGCCGATTCCAAAGCTTTGGAACGCTACGAAGCCGATTTGCGCATCATCAAAGACATCGCCAAAGAATTGGCTCATTAGTTACATACGCCCTCTTTTTATTGATAAAATAAAGACGGACATTTCGGTGTCACCGCAAGACCGCTTCCTTTTTTGGTCTTGAAAGGGACGGATGATGGCTGATTGGATCAAAATACAAAGTTATAAGCACGACGGATCGTTGCACCGGTGTTGGGAACGGAATTTCCTTTTGGAGGAAACCCCGGATTTCTACATTACGGCGAGCACCAAGACGCGCGTCATCGAGCACGACGGGCGCCGCTGGTTTTCCAAAGAGCCGGCCGTCGCCTTTTTCAGCAAAAACGGCTGGTACAACGCCATCGCCATGATCAAGGACGGCGGGACGATTTTCTACGTCAACTTGGCGTCGCCGACGATTTCCTCCGGCGGCATGCTCCGCTACATCGACTACGACGTCGATTTCAAACTTTTCCCCGACGGCCAGATCCTGACGCTCGACGAGAACGAACATGAACGGCACAAGCAGCGCTACCACTATGAAGACGACTTGCTGCAAGTATTGGAAATAACGTCAGCCAAGATCATCAATATGCTGAAAACGCGGCAGTTCCCGTTCATATTCGAAATAATCGATGATTACTACAATCGTTTTTTAAAGCTTACGGGCGGCCGATGATCCGCTCCAACTCCATAAACAAATTGGCTAATTCGGCCATGCCGGCGTCGATTCGGCGCTTTTTGCCTTCATAGGAAGCGACATCGCCCACGGCGTAAATGTGAGCGGCGCTCGTTTCCATCGTTTCGTTGACTTTGATGCCAGGTCCTGATGTCTCAAGACCAAAGGAAGCCGATACGGGGATATGTCCGTAATTGACGAAAATATAGTCGACTTCGATTTTTTCGATTTGTTTCGTCTCCATGTTTTCCAAGTATAATTCATGTGCTTGTCCGGGCGTGCCTTCGACGCGCGCGGGGACATACGGGGTCATGACCTTCAGCGTCTTGATGTCGGCGATCGTATTGATGTCGCCCCGGAATTCGCGGCGGCGGTGAATCAACGTGACGTCAGGCGTTTGGCGGCTGATGTCGCGCGCCCAATCCAACGCAGCGTCGCCGCCTCCCAGGATGGCCACGCGTTTCCCTTTTAAGAAATCAAGTCGATGCAGGACGTAGATGATGTTGCGGCATCCTTCGGCTCCGTGGCATTCGAGCAAACGCGGCATATATACGCCGAGCCCGGTAGCCACGATGGCCGCTTTGGCGCGGAAAGTCATTTTCTCGGAGGTCACGGTCACCAAATCGGAAGCGGGAATGATTGCCGTCACCTTTTGCTCTGTCAAAAGCCGTTTGCGGCTCGTCTCGTCAAATTGCCCGACGAGCCATTCGATATAATTTTTAGCCAAAATCGATTCATGTCCCGAAATGTCGACGATTTCCTTTTCGGGATAAAGTTCGATTAGTTGTCCGCCAAGCTTGTCTTGGCTTTCTAGCAGGACAAACGAATAACGATGCGCCTGGGCTTTCAAAGCGGCCGCCAAGCCGACGGGTCCCCCGCCGACGATGACAAGATCCAATATTTGTTCCATTGCTGAAATTATAGCAATATTTGACGATTGGCGGATGTGATAATCGCACCGAACGAAACAAATAATGTATATTTATATAGCATGGTAAAATTACTATGTAATAACGCTTATGAAAAAGACGCTCATATCGCATAATCCCGAAGAAACGTTTGAAATCGGGCGGTCATTGGCTCCGCTTGTTTGGGCGGGTTCGGTCATCACGTTGGCGGGCGACCTCGGCGCCGGCAAGACGACGCTGACTTCCGGTGTCGCCGCCGGAATTGGCGTGACCGAACACGTCATCAGCCCGACGTTCAACATCATGCGAATGTACATGCATGGACGGTTGCCCCTGTTTCATATCGATGCCTATCGTCTTGAAGACGGCAACGCCGACATCGGGCTCGAGGAATTCGTCGACGACGGCGGCGTGGCGCTGATCGAATGGCCGCAATACGTGCGAGGTTTGATTCCGGCAAACGCTTTGGCCATCCGCCTGACCAACGTCGGACCGACGACCCGCCTGATCGAATGCGAAACGGACGATGTTCGGTGGCAGCCGTTTTTCGCCACGTCTGAGGAGAATCACCCATGATTACTTTATTGCTTGATTCGTCGGCGACCCATCTGAGCGTCGCCTTCGGCCATGATAACCGCGTGATTGCCCAAAGCCATTACTACGCTTGGCAAAACCAAAGCGAGCTTCTGATTCCCGAAATCGTCAAATTGCTTGAAGAACATGAATTCCGGTTTGCCGACATCGAGGGCGTGGTCGTCGCCGTCGGACCCGGATCGTATACCGGCGTCCGCATTGCCCTGACCATCGCCAAGATCATCGGTTTCTCACTGAAAATACCCGTTTACAAAGCGAGTTCTTTGGCGATTCTACGATGCGGCAACCGGCCGACGGTTTGCCTCGTCAACGCCCGGAGCGGCCGCTCGTACATCGGCGTTTACCAAGGGTTGACGCCGCTGTTGGAAGACACGGTCATGACCAATGAGGAAGTACATCGCTATATCGAAGAACATCCCGACTACGCCATCGCCGGGCAGTTGGATTACCTTGGCCTTTCCGGCGGCGACAGCGACTTGTTCGTCAACTTGTTGGCCACGGCCGTTCCCGCGTCCCTCGTGAGCGACATCCATGCCCTTAAGCCGGTGTATTTGAAGGAGTGACGATGCGCATACGCCCAATGGAAATATCCGATTTGCCAGTCGTCATGGCCTTGGAGCAGGCGACGTTCGCCGATCCCTGGACGCACGATCATTTCGTGTACGAAATCAATGACAACCCCTACGCCCTCGCGATGATTGCCGAGCAGGACGGTCAGCTGCTGGGTTTTTATGACATTTGGATCATGTTCGAACAAGCCACGCTCAACCAAATCGCCGTCGATAGGCGCTATTGGCGCCGCGGCATCGCCTCGACGATGCTGGTCGATGCCCTTGGGCGCCTCAAAGCGGCCGGGGCGGAGCAGCTGACGCTGGAAGTGCGCGTTTCCAACGATGCGGCCCAAGCTTTCTACGCCAAGCACGGCTTTGAACTTGTCATGCGGAAACCGCAATATTATGCAAACGGCGAAGACGCCTTGTACATGGTGCGCAAAATATGAAAGACACGATTGTTTTGGGAATCGAATCCAGCTGCGACGAAACCGGCGTGGCTATCGTCAAAAACGGCCAATTGCTCGCGAATGCCGTGACGACGCAGATCGCCATGCACCAAAAATACGGCGGCGTCATGCCGGAGATGGCCTCGCGCCTCCATGCCGAAAACATCACGATGGTACTCGAAGAGGCCTTGTCAAACGCCCATATCGAATTGAAGGACGTCGACGCCTATGCCGTCACGCGGGGACCGGGACTTATCGGGGCGCTCCATGTCGGGCTTCAAGCCGCCAAAACCTTGGCCGCCATATATCGAAAACCGCTTATTCCGGTGCATCATCTGGCTGCCCACATCTACGCCAACGAATTCGTGAAACCGTTGCAGTTTCCGCTCCTGGCCTTGGTCGTCAGCGGCGGCAATACCGAAATCGTTTACATGGAAGAACATCTTAAATTCAAAATAATCGGGGAGACGCGCGACGACGCCGTCGGCGAATGCTACGACAAGGTCGCCCGCGTGCTCGGGCTGCCCTATCCTGGCGGTCTGCCGATCGATTGCCTGGCGCAGACAGGGCGTCCGACGTACAAATTACCGCGGCCGATGATGGACGGCGGCCTCGATTTGTCGTATTCGGGATTGAAGACGGCCGTCATCAATCTTGTCCATCATGCCCACCAGACGGGCGAAACCATCGTCTTGGCCGATTTATGCGCCTCGTTCCAGCAGACGGCCATCGGGATGCTTGTCGAGAAATGCCGTTTGGCTTTGAAGCGGTATCCGGCACGGCAAATCGCCTTGGCTGGCGGCGTCAGCGCCAATAGCCTTCTGCGCGCCAGCATGGTGTCTTTGGCCGCCGAAAACGGCATCGACATCATCGTGCCCCCGATGTGGGCATGTACCGACAACGCGGCGATGATTGCCGTGCTGGGCGTCCGGCTTCTTCAATCGGGCATCGTTGCTCCGCTCAGTCTCGGGGTCGATCCCGGTTGGTCCATCGAGGAAATATCCAAGTTCTGACCAACGACGGTTATAGTAATTAAAAATTGATGATTTATAATATTTATTACTTGGTTGAGGTGGCCTTATGATTAAATCGATTACCGTCAGCGAACTATACAAAACAGCCCAAAGCGGCATCGCGAACATCGACACGACGACGAATTTCGCCGTATCCGGCTGGATTCGGACCAACCGCAATAACGGTCATGTCGGTTTCATCGAGTTAAACGACGGCACTCATTTCAAAAACCTCCAGATCGTTTATGCCGACGGCGAACTGTCTTCGTTCGCCATCGTCAGCAAATACGGCATCGGCGTCGCCATCGAAATCACCGGCAAGCTTGTCGTTACCCCGGAGATGAAGCAGCCGTTCGAGCTCCACGCCGCGGAAGTCGTCTTGATCGGCGACTGCGCCGATGATTACCCATTGCAAAAGAAACGCCATAGTTTCGAATACTTGCGCGACATCGCCCATTTGCGCCCGCGCACTAATACCTTTACGGCCCTCAACCGCGTCCGCAGCGTCCTTTCGATGGCCATCCACGAATTCTTCCAAAGCCAGGGATTCATCTACGTCCATACCCCGATCATCACCGGCAACGACGCCGAAGGAGCCGGTCAGGTGTTCAAAGTCATGGTCGACGAAAAGAAACCCGACGCTTTCTTCGGCAAGACCGGCGTCTTGACCGTCAGCGGCCAACTGCACGTCGAACCGTTCGCCTTGGCGTTCCGCAACGTCTATACGTTCGGGCCGACGTTCCGAGCCGAGTACAGCAACACCCCGCGCCATTCATGCGAATTCTGGATGATTGAACCGGAGATGGCGTTCACCGACTTGAACGGCGACATGCGCATCATTGAGGCTTGTGTCAAATATTGCATTAATTACGTTCTCGAGCGCTGCCCCGACGAGATGGCTTTCTTCAACGCGATGATCGACACGACGCTCATGGAACGGTTATCGACTCTAGTCAAAGCCGATTTCGCCCGCCTGACGTACACCAAGGCCATTGACCTTCTCAAGGAAGCCGTCGCCGGTGGCCACCAGTTCGAAAACGCGGACATCGCCTGGGGCATGGATCTCCAAAGCGAGCACGAACGCTACCTGACCGAAAAGATCGTCAAGGGACCGCTGTTCCTGACCGATTATCCCAAAGAAATCAAAGCGTTTTACATGCGTCTTAACGACGATGGCAAAACAGTGGCCGCGTGCGATCTGCTCGTGCCGCAGGTCGGCGAGCTCGTCGGCGGATCGCAGCGCGAGGAGCGCTTTGACCTTTTGGCGAAGAAAATGGATGACATGGGCAACCGCGCCGGGCTCGAATGGTATTTGGACCTCCGCCGTTACGGCGGCGTCCCCCATGCCGGCTTCGGCATCGGTTTCGACCGGCTTCTGATGTATCTAACCGGCATCAACAACATCCGCGACACGCAACCGTACCCGCGCAATCCGGGTTCGCTGAAATATTAGGCTTCATCGATGAAATTCTCATTAGAACCGGCCGACGCCGAACAATTGGAACTGCAACGCCAAAAGCGTTCGCAAAGACGCATCAACATCCTGCTTTTGCTGATCGATTTTGGTTTGCTGGGGCTCGTCGTTTACGAAATAATCGTCAAATTCGCGACCGTATGAACGGGGGAAACCCCGTTTTCATTTATTGATGTTGTCGAGCGTGTTGATGGCGTCGAGGCTTTTGATGAAAATCGTGCGGCTTTTCTTATAGATGCGCCAGCTGCGGGCGATGAACGCCTGGGTGGCGACCATGAGCCAAACGGCGCTGACGGACGCCAAAGTCACGAAGATGTAGTTCGGCCAGGCGGCCAAAACGAAATGGGGCGCGTTCAACAGAGGCGGCCAATCGCTCGGCAATACCAGGCCGAAGAATGTCGCCGTGGGGATATTGGCCCAGTCGAAGACGAAGAAGAGCGTGCCGACGCCGCGGGCGTCATGGCTGAACATTTCCTGGATAATGGCCTGATTGCCGCTGATGGCGATGTAAAGATAGAGGAAAAGGACGTCCAATCCCAAGATGACGAGCGGGAAGAAGTATTGGGCGAAGACGAGCCGATAGTTTTTCTTGCGGGCGACATAACGGAAATGGCGTTCGTCCTTGATGACTTTCGTCGTCACGAGATAACTCATGCCTTCGTCGACTTTGCGGGCTTGGAAAGCCATGATTTTCCTGACGCCGACGCCGATAAGTCCTACCAAAGCCAATACGGCGACCAGGAGGATAAACAGGATGATGAGCATGCGCTGCTCTTTTTCACTCAGCGTGATGAGCCATCTCATTGCGGGGTGCCCGTGCTTGCGGGGGCGTTGCCTTCTTTGATTTGCCCCAGGATTTTCTTGGCGGCGACGTCCTCGGGATAATCCGAGAAGATGGTACGGCCGGTGAAAAAGAGGAACACCGATTTGAATAACAGGAAGACGAATACGAAGAGCCCATAGACCATGGCCAATGCCAAAATGGCCACCAGGAGCGGGCTGATGACGATATATAGGATCCCGAGTAGGATTATTTTAAGAAACTGGATCATCGTTATCCTCGTGAATTCATTTTATGGCTATGGCGCAGGAAGGGCAAACATAATTTGGCGAAAACCGCCAAATGGATGCCAAGCGGAAAGATTCCGATAAGAATCAGGCCGTTGGCGTCATCGAGCAGTGGGAATAGGAGTGCGAACAGGAAGACCGCCGCGCCAAGCCAAACGGCGGAGGCGATAAGAAAGGGCGTGTCCCTCGTTTCAAAAAAACGGGAAAGGTGATAGAACGCGATGATGAACGCCGGACCCAAAAACAGATATCCGTACGTCGGCAAGAGCCATCCAAACGCCATGATGGCGATGTTTAATAGGAAAGCACTCATCGAAACCCATAAAGGAAGCGTCGTCAAAGGCGCGATCGAAGTCATCTTTCGCAATTCGGCCCCGACGATGAAATACACAAGCGTCGCCTGGGCGAGGCTGACGACGTACAAAAGCGTCGGGATGATGATGCCGACATTCGCAAACGACCCGATGCTTAGCAACGTCAATAGCGTCGCCACGAAATCAATCTGGAAGATTAGGTTGATCAGACCGACGGTGAGATACAAAAGTCCCAATTGGACGTAACCGGTGACGACGATGATGACCAAAGGATGCCAACGGCGCTTGAACAACAACCCGAAAGCCAGTCCCAGTATCAGCGATGGAAGAATGTAGAACAACGTCGTTTCCAGCTGCGCCGGCGTCACGATCAGGCATAAACCCAAAGTCGCCAAGCCGTAGATCGGATAAAAGCGGATGTCGGCATTGGTGGCCACGAGCGCGCTTGCCAAAGGCAAGGCCAGCGAAAGGAAAAGACCGGCCAGCGGCACGAAAGCCGTCAGGATGACGAAGGCGACGTTCAGGGCGGCCATCAAGGCCATGTATGTCAGTTGCCGGACGGAGATACTGTGTTTCATCGGTACTTCTATCGTATCATGAACGGGTGCCCGAATGAATTGCGGCCCGCTATTACTAAGTGCATGCGCCGGAACCTTTTTCTCATTTTCCTATGTCCATTCCTTTGGAGCGACGTCTTGCCGCCTCCATCATCGCTGGATAATTTCGAGCACATCCTTTGGGCGGACATTTTGGAACAGCCTCATGCTAACTATGAAGTTTTTTTGTATTCGCCGCAGTGCCAATATTGCCAGGCGTTGGTTCCTTTGATGGCCAAAGTCGCCATGATGGGAGACCAACCGCTATTTTTCATTATGGTGACGGCAGACATTCCGTTCGGACCGCCTTCTTATTACATGCGCCGTTGCGACGTGGCGACGATGACCGCATCGGGCTACCCGGCGGTTTTTGTCATTGACGACCATTGTCTTGTGACGATGATTCTCGGGGCTGAAAACATCCGTTATCATTACGGTTTTTAAGCCGAAGGTAGCCGGGCTTTCATTGGAAAGCGGCCTCCGATATGTTAAAATAAATATGCCCAAGAAATAACAAAAGGACTGGCTATGGACTTTTCGCAATATCTCAATCCACGGCAACTCGAAGCCATTGAGACGCCGTCGCAATTCGTGCGCATCATCGCGGGAGCCGGTACCGGTAAAACCCGCGTTTTAACGTATCGGATCGCCTATCTTGTCGGCGAACTGAACGTAAATCCGAATAGCATCCTAGCCATCACCTTCACGAACAAAGTCGCCAACGAGATGCGCCAGCGGGCCGTCAGGCTCGTTCCAGAGGCCGAAGCCGCCCTCCGCATCTCGACGTTCCATAGTTTCTGCGCCCGGTTCCTCCGCCGGGAAATCACGGCTTTGGGCTACCCGAGTTCATACACGATCATCGACGACGACGATCAGGAAAAGCTCGTGAAAGCCATCGCCGTCGAAGAAGGCTACCGCAAAAGCGACGACATCATCAAGAAGACGCTCTCGTTCATCAACGGCCACAAATGCGTCGGCGAATATCCCAAGGACATCGTCATCAAGAAAGAAAGGTTTCCCCAGGAACGCGACTGCCTACGCCTGTTCGAACTTTATGAAAACCGCATGCGCGCCATGTACGCGCTCGATTTCGACGATTTGCTCCTGAAGGCCATCGAAATCCTCGAGACGTTTTCCGACGTCCGCGAGAAATGGCAACGGAGGATCGATCATATCCTCATCGACGAGTTCCAGGATACCAACGACGTCCAATACCGCCTCGTGAAACTACTGGTCAAGCCTTCGACTTCCCTTTACGTCGTCGGCGATCCCGATCAGACGATTTATACGTGGCGCGGCGCCAACCAAAACATCATCCTCGACATCGACAAGGCCTATCCGACCCAGACGATCATCTTGGACCGCAACTACCGGTCGACCCCGAGTATCTTAAGGACCGCCAACCGTCTCATCGACCACAATCGCCTCCGCATCAAAAAAGATTTGTACACCGAAAACGAAGACGGTCCGAAAATCAAAGTCAACCGCGCCCTGCGCCAAGTCGATGAAGCCGGCTGGGTGTCCAAAGAGATTCTGACGCTGCAGCGCCAGCTGGGCAACGAGTTCAAGTTCCGGGACGTCGCCGTGCTGTACCGCGCGAACTATCTGACATTGCCGTTTGAAAAGGAATTCAACCGCATGGGCATGCCGATCCGCATCTTCGGCGGCATGCGCTTCTACCAGCGCCAGGAAATCAAGGACGTCGTCGCCTATTTCCGCCTTCTGATCAACAAGAAAGACGACATTTCGTTCGAGCGGATCGTCAACGTCCCGCGGCGTTCGATTGGCGACCGGACGGTTGAGACCTTGAAGCGCGAGGCTTATGAGCAAAAACTGTCGCTCTACGAATACATTGAACGAATCAGCGAGTTCGAGACGAGCCTGAAGACCAAGACGATCACGACCTTGGACACCTTGATCAAGACGATCGACAAATACCGGCTCCGCGTTTATGAAAACCTCGAGGCTTTTTCCGAAACATTGCGTTCCTACATCATCGAAATCGGCTATTTCGACGAATTGAAGGACATCGACGAGGAATACCGCCTCGAAAACGTTCAGACCCTATTTGACGACATGCTCGGCTACATCCGCGAGAACCCGGCTACCGGTTTCGAGGATTATCTCGAAAACATCGCCCTCACGAGCGCCCAAGACGAAATAAACGACGGCGACTACATTTCCCTGATGACGGTGCATACCGCCAAAGGTCTCGAATTCCGCTATGTGTTCGTCGTCGGGCTCAACGAAGGCGTGTTCCCGTCGTTAAGGACGATCAGCGAATCGGCCTATCTTGGTCTGGAGGAAGAGCGGCGCCTTTGCTACGTCGCCTTCACGCGGGCTAAGGAAGGGCTTTACCTTTCGTGCAGCGGCGACTACAGCTATGTGATCGACGGTCGCCTCGTCCCGTCGCGTTTCTTCAAGGAAGCGGGCATCACCTTCGAAAAACGGCTCCCGACGCTGGAAATGCCGATTTTGCCCCCGCGCGGAACCATCTTTGCGTCTTCTGCCACGCCGCCAACGGTTTCCGTCAACATCAATGATTGGACCGTCGGCGATAAAATCGAGCACGCTAATTTCGGACGCGGCGAAGTCACCGCCGTCATCGACAAAACGATCATCGAGGTCGAATTCGACAGCTGCGGTAAGAAGAAGCTCATCGCCAACCATCCGTCCATCCACCGGGTCGACAAGCAGGGAGGGTATGCGTGAAACCCGAGGCGCGAATCAAAGAACTGACCGAAATCATCAACCGCTTGAACCACGAATACTACGTCCTCGACTGTCCCTCGGTCACCGATCAGGAATACGACACCTTGATGCTGGAATTGCAGGAACTGGAAAAAGAACATCCCCAATGGGCGTCGCCGCTATCGCCGACGCAGCGCATCGGGGGACAAGTAGTCGCCGAGTTTGCCAAGATCGCCCATAAGCGGATGATGCTTTCGCTTGCCAATGGTTTTGAAAAAGACGATGTCTTGGCGTTCGACCGCCGTGTGCGCGAAGCTCTCGGCGTCGCCGAAGTCACCTACATGACCGAAATGAAGATCGATGGGCTGGCCATGAGTCTCCTTTACCGCGACGGCCGCCTCGTTTACGGGGCGACGCGGGGCGACGGGACGACCGGTGAAGACGTGACCGCCAACATCATGACGATTCGTTCGATTCCCGCGACGATTCCCGTCACCGACGAAATTGAAGTCCGCGGCGAAGTGTTCATGTCGAAGCGAACGCTCGCAGCCATCAACGAAGAACGCGCCGCGGCCAACGAGCCGCTTTTAGCCAACGCCCGCAACGCCGCCGCCGGATCGATCCGGCAGCTCGACAGCCGCATCGCCGCTTCCAGACGCCTTGACGCCTATTGGTACTATTTTGTCAACGCCGCGTCTTTCGGCATCAAAAAACATAGCGAATCGCTGCTATTCTTGGAAAAACTCGGTTTCAAGACGAATCCCGAAAGGCGCCTGTGCCATGGAATCGACGAGGTTTTGTCATATATCGACGAATATGCCCATAAACGTCCGCGGCTCGGCTACGACATCGACGGCATCGTCATCAAAGTGGATGCGCTCGATCTCTATGAGCGCCTCGGCTACACGGCCAAGACGCCGCGTTGGGCTTTGGCCTACAAGTACCCGCCGGAGCAAGTGGTCACGAAACTCGAGGACATCGTCTTCACCGTCGGGCGCACCGGCAAGATTACTCCAAACGCCGTGTTGACGCCCGTGCGCGTCGCCGGATCGACCGTCGGCCGGGCAACGCTCCATAACAAAGACTACATCCTCCAACGCGATTTGCGCATCGGCGACCAAGTCTATCTTCACAAGGCCGGCGACGTGATTCCCGAAGTCATCGGTCCGCTGAAGGAACGGCGCGTCGGGACCGAACGGGTTTTCAAGATGATCGAGCGCTGCCCGGTTTGCGAAGCCCCGCTCGAAGACGTCGAAGCCATCGCCTATTGCCGCAATCCGCGTTGCGATGCCCGGCATATCGAGGGTTTGATCCACTACGCGATGAAAGACGCCATGGACATCGAAGGGTTGGGCGAGAAAAACGTCGAATACCTGTTCAATCAGAATTTGATCAGGGCGATTCCCGATTTGTACCATCTTCAAGAAAAAGAGCAAGCTTTACTTGATCTTGATGGTTTTTCCCATAAATCGGTGGCCAGCCTATTGACCGCGATCAATCAAAGCCGGGCGAAATCGCTCGAACGGCTTTTGTATGGTCTCGGCATCAAGGAAGTCGGCGAAAAGATGGCGAAAACGCTGGCGCGCCATTATGAGACGATCGACCGGCTGATGGCCGCCGACGCCGAAGACCTGCAGACGATCGGCGACGTCGGTCCCGTGGTCGCCGCTTCAATCGTGCGTTTCTTCGCCGACGAAAACAACCTGACGTTGATTAGCCAATTGCGGGAAGCCGGAGTGAACATGACCTACCTGGGTCCCAAGATGGCCGCGCGTTCATCGCCTTTTTTCGGCAAAATCGTCGTGTTGACCGGAACGTTGTCGCAGTATTCGCGCCAGCAGGCGACCGCTTTGCTTGAAGAACTTGGCGCCAAGGTGACCGGTTCGGTGTCCGCCAAAACCGATTATGTCATCTACGGATCCGACGCCGGAAGCAAATTGACCAAAGCCGCCGCGCTCGGGGTCGCCGCAATCAGCGAAGACGAATTCACCAATCTCCTGTCTTCAACATGAGTTAATGCTATTATTAATAAGACTAAATTGAGGTTTTCGTGATGGACAAGATAACGATAAGCATGTTGAAAAAAGCCGCTAAAGCCATCCTTTTGGACATGAGTGCATCCGAATACGAGGTCCTGGCTCAGGAATTCGACATTTTGCTGCGCCAGATGGATCTAATCGGAAACATCAAGGGAATCGACGATACCGTACCGATGACCTTTCCATTCGAGGCGGCCACATCGTGGATGCGCCCCGACGAACCGGTGCCGCCGGAACCAGCCTCCGATATCCTTAAAAACGCCGGCACCACGTTGGCCGACCAAATCAAAGTACCGAAGGTGGTCGGCTGATATGGCATATCTCGATTTGACGATTCACGAAATCCATGAAGCGTTGGTCGCCGGTAAAACGACGCCGCGCGAACTTGCGGCCGAAGCCATCAAACGCGCCTGCGAAGACCAAAATAACGCCTTCGAGCTCATCATCGACCAAGACGCCATGGCCATAGCCGAAAGCTTGGCCGAGCCGGAACCTGACAATCTCCTTTGGGGCATCCCGTATGTCGCCAAAGACAATTTTTCGACCAAAGGCTATCCGACGACCGCCAGCAGCAACAGCCTCAACGGTTATGTTCCGCTGTTTGACGCGACTGTGATCGCCAAGCTGAAACAACGGAAAGCCATTTTGATCGGCAAGACGGCGCTTGACGAATTGGCGATGGGCGGGACCGGAACAACCGGTCACCGTGGCACGACATATAACCCCCATGACCCGCGTCATGAACGGATGATCGGCGGATCCAGCGCCGGCAGTGCCGCCGCCGTCGCCGCCGCCATCGTCCCGTTCGCCCTCGGTTCGGATACCGGGGACTCCGTCCGCAAACCGGCTGGTTACGCCGGCTTGGTCGGCTATAAACCGTCATGGGGACGCATCAGCCGTTATGGTTTGTTTGCGTTTGCCCCTTCGTTGGACCACGTCGGCGTTTTGGCCCGCTCGGTATCCGATGCCGCCGCCATCGTCGAAGCCATCGCCGGCCATGACGATCTTGACGCGACCTCGGCCATGATTGCCAATCCAAAAGGATTGCCTCAACTTGAAGGCGACGTGCGCGGCCTTCGCGTCGCCGTCATCGGCGAAATCGTCAATTCCCCGCACCATCCCATCATCAAAAGCAAATTTGAAGAAATATTGAAAGGCCTGACGGAAGCCGGAGCCGTCGTCGAACGGGTCCATATGCGGCGCGACCTTCTCGATGCCATCTATCCGATTTACATCACGATTTCCTGCGCCGAAGCCACGAGCAACGACGCCAACCTCGACGGCATCAAATTCGGACCATCGTTTTGGGGCGACACCTACGAGCAAGCGATGCTGAAAGCCCGCACGAACGGGTTCTCGGAACTTATCAAACGACGCTTCATCATCGGTAGTTTCGCCTTGATGCGCGAAAATCGCGACATGCTGTTCGTCCGCGCCCAAAAAGGGCGGCGGCTCATCGTCGAAGCCTTGAACGAAATATATAAAACCCACGATCTCATCATCGTCCCGGCCGCCCCGAACGTCGCCCCCCGTTTCGTCGACGGGAGCGACAAATTGTCCGAGGAATATCTGATTGCCGACAACCATCTCGTGTTGGGTAATTTCGCCGGATTGCCGAGCATGACCGTTCCCATCGGTCTCAAAGACGGACTCCCGTTTGGTCTCAACGTGATGGGGCGCGCCTTCGAAGAAGCGACCGTCGTCAACGCCGCCCTGGCCGTCGAACGGCTGACCGGGCTCAAAAACCTTCGGGCGGAAGGAGGAGTCGCGCGATGAATTTCGAAGCCGTCATCGGATTGGAAATCCACGTCGAGATGAAGACGAAGAGTAAAATGTTTTCACCCGCGCCGGTCACTTACGGCGCCGCGCCCAACAGCGCGACGACGCCGCTTGATCTGGCGCATCCGGGCACGATGCCGACCTTGAACCGCCAAGCCGTCGTCTACGCCATCCGCCTATGTCACGCCTTGCATTTGGATATCGACCGCGAACTGTGGTTCGACCGCAAAAATTACTTTTATTCCGACCTCCCCAAAGGATATCAGATAACCCAAAACGACCGTCCGATTGGCAAAAACGGTTATCTCGACGTCAAATCCGGGCCAGGGATGCGGCGCATTGCCATCAATCGCCTCCATCTCGAGGAAGACACGGCGATGCAGCACCATTACCGCGACTATACCTTGCTCGACTACAACCGGGCGGGAATACCGCTGGTCGAAATCGTGTCCGAACCCGATATCCGCACCGGGGCGGAAGCCGCCGACTATGTCGAGCGCATCCGTTCGATCGTCACTTTCGCCGACGTAAGCACCGGAAAGATGGAAGAAGGGTCGCTTCGCTGTGATGTCAATATTTCGCTTCGTCCTGTCGGAGCCGATAAATTCGGCACCAAAGTCGAAGTCAAAAACATCAATTCGATCAATAACGTCGCCAAAGCCGTCGATTTCGAAATCAAGCGGCAGACGCAGGTTCTTTTAAGCGGCGCCGCCGTCATCCAAGAAACGCGCCGGTTTGACGATTCGCTCAAAGAGACGGTGTCCATGCGCCTTAAAACCGATGCCGTCGATTATAAATACTTCACGGAACCGAATCTGGTCCCGATTCGGCTGTCGGAACAATTCGTCGCCGAGGCCATCGCCGGATGCCCGGAATTGGCGGAAGCCAAATATGACCGCTATATCCGGCAAATTGGTTTGAGCGAGTATGACGCCAACATGCTGATTGCCTCACGCGAAACATGCCAATACTTCGATGCCCTCGTGGCCGACGGCAGCAACCCGAAATTGGCCGCCAACTGGCTTAACGGCGACATCGCCGGCTATCTCAACAAGTCGAATCTTACAATCGACGATTTCCCAATCGATCCGTCGCGGATGGCCGGACTACTTAAAATGATCGAAACTGGGACGATCAGCAACAAACAAGGCCGTGACATCTTCGAAAAGATGCTGACGGAGGATACGGCGGCGGACGTAATGGCCGAACGGCTCGGCCTGCGGCAAATATCGGATATCGACGCTTTGCGGACCGTCGTCGCCGAAGTCATCGCCGCCAATCAGCAATCGGTCGCCGATTACCTCCAAGGCAAAGAGCGCGCCTTCGGATACATCGTCGGGCAAGTGATGAAAAAGACCGGGGGCAAAGCCAATCCCGGTCTGGCGTCGCAACTAGTCAAAGAAGCTTTAAGCCACCGTTGACGTCAACGGGCTTTTCCGATAAAGAAGAGGGCTAACGTTCCCGGCCCGGAATGGGCGCCGATCACGGGTCCGATTTCCCCGACGACCAGCGTTTTGACGTTGGGATGACGTCTGACGACTTCTTGGCGCATCCGTTCCGCCTCATCGGCGCTGTCGGCGTGCGAAATGAAGATGATTTCGTCCTCGGCGATGATTTCATCCATCTTGTCGAACATCAACGTCAAGGCGTTTTTGCGGCCGCGGGCTTTGGCCCAGGGAATCAGTTTGCCTTGTTCGTCGACTTTCAAAGCCGGCTTCATGCTCAGCAACGTCCCCAAGATGGCTTTGGTGACCGAGATGCGGCCGCCGCGCATCAACGTTCCCAGTTCGTCGACGGTAAACAGGGCGCAGACGCGGGTCTTGATCGACTCGAGGTAAGCGGCGTTGTCGCCAAGCGACTTGCCGGTCGCTTGCTGCAAAATGGCTAGATATACCAGAAAACCTTCGCCGAGCGAAGCCGAAAGCGAATCGACGATGGCGATTTCGCGACCGGGGTATTTCTCCAACAGATCCTGGCGTCCGAGCACCATCGAATTGTAGGAGCCGGACAAGGAACTGCTGATGGCGACGACCAAGACGTCATGGCCCTTTTTCAGGAACGGTTCGACTTCGGCGATGAAGTCCTCGGGATTGATTTGCGAGGTCTTGGCGACTTGTTTGGCGCGGAGGCGCTCATAGAAGGCATGGTTCGTGATCTCGCGTTGGTCGGGGTAGTTCTTGAACGTCTCATGTTTGAACAAAACGTTCATGGGAATCACGTGCACCTGGTGTTTGGCGGTGATTTCTAGCGGCAGATCGGAACAGGAATCGGTGACGATGACGTATCGGCTCATTGTTTTTCTCCTATAGGTGTTGTAGATAATAGACGAGTTGGAGGCTCAGCCGATGCTGAATGGTACTATTTTACAGTATTGTTTTACGATTTACCATCAATTTAATTCCGACTGTGTGAATTCTCATCCAAAAGTCCGTTTTTAATAATATAACGGCAATAAGTGTGAGAAACGATAAAATATAAATGTTTTCCTTAGGCCGGGAAAGGAGGATTATATGAAAGCCTGGAAACATCTCAATCTCGAGCAACGA
>Ga0172371_10001152_pt1 | contig 41632 bp, 35 predicted proteins | sample Lak12m_FD_114543 | JGI IMG/M metagenome (GOLD analysis project Ga0172371, IMG submission 114543) | Freshwater microbial communities from Kabuno Bay, South-Kivu, Congo - kab_022012_12m | ecosystem: Environmental > Aquatic > Freshwater > Lake | place: Democratic Republic of the Congo: South-Kivu... | reverse complement strand
TTCACCCCGTCGCCCTCTGATCCCGGAATTTCAACGTTTTCATATCTCGACATACCAGCATTTGAGCATCTCGCGATCTTGCCATTTCGGCATTTCGGAATCAGCTCATCAGCTTATCAGCTCCATAGCTCCGTTTCTCATCTGCGCAAATCTGCGCAATCTGCGGATCGTTTTCAGTCCTCGGACATCGGACCTCCGACCCCTGATTCCCGACTCCTGGGTCCTTCCTCCCCCCAGTCCCCATCCCTGCGCCTCTGTGCGAGAGTTTCCTACCTTCTTATGGACGTCCCCCAGACCACGGCACAAGTTGACAAAATCGTGCCCGGCAATTAATACCTTTATTCCCTTTTCCAGAAACATGTCGATATGTTTACTGATAAGGGGCAGTTCCCCATCAAGCCCCGGAATGAGCAAACCGATTTTTTCCGCCACGCATATATCAAGAACGGTCTCCAGATAATCAGGCGAAACGTAGGGAGGAACAAGTCTCTGGATATCGCAGTCATACGCCCCGTAGGCCATGGCATTGACATCAAGGCCAACCAGAACAATCGGTAAATGAGAGAGTCTGCAGGAATTAACAATCGACTGACCAATGCCGCTGCCAACACTCGTTACCGCAATTCGAATGTCATCCCTCATACGCCAACCCTATTGCTGTTATTATTCATTCAGTCGCCTTGTGCACATCGTTCATTTTCCATTCCCCTTCAGCACCTTCCACATCTCCGGCAATTCATCCGGGCATATTGCTCCCAGTAACCGACCCAGCGGGGTCTAACATTTCTCATCCGGCAATAGAGCTCCTTCCCTATCCCTTCCATCAGTCATAGTACGAAATTTCCAGATCGGAAAGGGCCTGGCCCCCACCCCCGGTCGTTCCTGACGAAACAGGACCGGGCCGGCCCAGCTTTGCCAGGACCGTTCCGCCAATGCATGCCAGCGAGGGCGAAAACCAATTACGGCGAGCAGGTCAAGGAATGAGCAAACAAAGGTTGGCCAAAATGATGGTATAATCCAGTCATTGCTTTCTGGCCACCAAACCTTCCAGCCATTTCACAAACGCATTCGCCAGTTTTCTCCTGTTAAACTCATTTTCCCCAAGTTTTCTGGCTCTTTCGCCCATGCCATGCAACGCCTCACGATTCGCAGCCGCCTTCTCCAGAGCATCAGCAAAGGCGCCAGGGTCATCGGGGACTACGGCAAAGCCGCATTCATGTGCTTTGATCATTTCTGCCAGCCAGCCTGGATAGTTGTTTAACACCGGAAGCCCGGCTGCTAAATAGTCAAAGAATTTATTGGGTGAGGTGCCGTAATAAAAGGCCGGCACATTGGCCAGGATCTGCATGCCAATATCCGCAGCAGCCATGAGCCCTACAATATCCAGCTTGCTGACAGGCGGATGGAATATCACGTTGTCCAGCCCTTCTTTTTGAGCGCGCGCCTGCAGATGGGGCTTCAGTTTTCCATCTCCCACCAGCACCAGCTTAATATCCGATCTACCCCGTCTCTTGAGTTCAGATGCTGCATCCAACACCGCATCCAGTCCGTTTGCGATCCCATGGGCACCTGCAAAAATGGCCATCAGATCATCTGATGACACGCCTTCTGGCCGGCATCGAAACTTTACCTGGGAGAAAACCTCCAGGTCACACCCGTTCGGAATCATGGTAACCCTTTCAGCCGGCACCCCCAAGCGCTCAATGCCCTTGACAATACCTGGTGACAAGCCGATCAGTCGATTAGCAGAGTGATAACTGACCCATTCCAGCAATCCCATCGCCCCCAATACCAAGCAGTTCGTAATAACCCCCATCTGCCTGGGCAATTCAGGCCACAAATCCCGCACCTCGAAAACAAACGGCTTCCTCCTCAGCCACCGTGCAAAAATCCCTGGGATTCCCGCAGTTAGCGGGGTAGTAGTGGCAAAAATCAGATCATAGTCTACGCACAGGGCCAGCTTCAAACTATTCAACGCATACCGCAGAAAAATCCATGCCCTTTTCGGCAGGCTCAAGTAGTTACTGTACCTCAAATTGAACTGAATGACCCGAATACCGTCAATTACTCCGGTACGTGCCGGATCATCGGACCGACCCGAGAGTGGTAACTGCCCTTTCCCGCTACGGGTACACACCATGGTCACCTGGTGCCCACGGGCAATCAACTGCCGGGCCATCTCGTAGGACCGGGTACCACCAGCAAGGCTTGGGGTGTTGAAATACTGATGGAAATACAGCACCTTCATGGTTTCCACGCTATTACCGACGAAATCACGCCCGGCTCAGCTAATTCGGCTTCGAGGACGGGCAAGCGGGTTTTCTGCAGATAGTAACGCGATTCCCAGCCCTCCACCAATTCTACTCTTTGAAACGGTGTTTCGGACGCAACGGTAAGGCGCAACTCCCCCAGTTCAACTGTTTGCTCCCGCAACGCCCATGCCAACGGCATCAGCCGCCACCGCAAGACCGCCCGGTCCTCAAATCCGGAAACGCTATCGGTGACAACCAACTTCCCGGTGCTGAGCATCACTTCGCGCTTGTGGCTTGCACCCCATATGTCTGTATAAGATGCGCTGAAAAAAATACCATCTTCGTTCTCGATTAGATCCGTTCGCCTCTCGGTGCGAATCCAGTCTCCAAAAAGAAACCGGCCCAAGCGAGGCATCTGATCACGGTCGTCGAACTGTATGGTGTTATGACAGATAGTTCCGCGAAAATAATCTCTCCACCCATCCTCCCCGCTGTAGCTATATGAACCCCCATCTCTCAATATGTTTGTTCCGTTGAGCCAAAAATCCAGGTGGAGCCCATCTGCATGGGATGGACGAAACCGAAAGCGCGGATAACGAAGAATTACTCTCGCCTCCTTGGTACGAAGCAGGGCGTACCCTCCATAATCGTATAATTCAGAACCTCGCTCCTGCAGCACACGATCCGGGAGCTTGACTCCTAACCACTTCAACAGCAGGTCCCAGTGCCCATCTTTGCCATATGCCCTCCCGTTTTCAAACAATGCAGAGGCCAGTTGCACAGAGGGCCGGTAATCGCGGTAATCGGCCTCTGTTAAAGGCAACAGCCTAGCCCCATCATTGGAACCCAGGTTAGGGGCATCGCCGCTCGCTGGGTCGGTGAAGGCCCGAAGCCACCTAGCGGCGGCTCTAGCCTTTGCCTGCCATGTCGCCGAGAACGGTGCAAGCCCATTCTGCCGGCGCCACACTTCCACTATAGAGAGTGTATCCAACATCAGCCGATGATAGTTCACCGAATGCTGGCTGAAACTCCCATCCGGCTCGACCAAGCGCAGCACTCGGTTTTCCAGCCACCTGCGGCCGAGCCATTCCCAACGGTTACCCGGTGTTCTGCCTGTACGGGCAAGCCAGCTTCCTCCGATGAAGAGTGCTGCCGCTTCGGAGGTGCCGTGGTTATTGTCCTGGGCCATGGCATACTGAATCGTCGGGGCGATCCGCGTAAGGTGGGCCTCTATCAAGTCCAGCAGGCCAGGGCAGGAGGATTTCTCCTGCCTGCCGATCAATGCAGCCATGGCCAAGTGCATCAGTCGAATCGAGGCTTCCTGTCCACATTTCCAGTTGGGCCCCAGGTAAGGGGGATTACCCCTGCACCAGTCTTCAAGCCAACAGTTGAGGTGTTTCCACTCATCAGCTTCCCCGGAAACCCCACGCTGAACCATCGCCAGGACCCAGTCAAGGCGGGAGGCTTCCCAAATCGTTTTGATATCGCCAACACCGGGATCGAAGTCGGGAATGCGCCACCATGGTGCTCTGGTATCGTGAACGCGAGTACCGGTGAAGGGATTGAGATGCCAGTCAGGGCAGGAATTCCTGGATACTGGGAGGGAAAACCAGCCGAAATAAAGCGCACGGTCCCTCCACTGCGAAACGGGTTTGATTTGGAAATCAGAAGGTTGCGGCTTAAAAAACGGCCCGGAAGAAAGCTGAAATCTCGTGCGGCATACCCGAGCCATACCACTTCGCAAACCCAGCCGGTATAGAATCACCCGGGCAATGTTAATCGGGCCGAGGGCCAAAGCCGTGCGGGCCATGGTTCCGAATCGCACAGCCGTGAACATCACTCAGCCGTATGTTTAGGTAGCTGACCCAGCACGTTAATGATCCGTTCTGCAGCGTGACCGTCCCACAGTGGGGGGATGCCTCCTCTTTTCCCGCCATTGGCGAGAATTCCCTCCACTTCTGATTTCAACAGGCCCATATCCTGCCCGACCAGGGTATTTGTCCCAATGGATATTGTCACGGGCCGTTCGGTGTTTTGCCGTACTGTTAGGCAAGGGACGCCCAGGAATGTCGTCTCTTCCTGAATACCGCCGGAATCGGTTATCACCAGCCTTGCCCGCTGCTGCAAACATAGACAATCCAGGTAACCTACGGGATCCATAAGCCGCAAGCGACCATTTGTCTTGATTATTACACCTGCGTCCTTGATTCGCGCTCGGGTGCGCGGATGGATCGGAAAAACGATGGGCAGACTTTTGCTGATGTCTTCGAGTGTCGTGAGGATATTGGACAAGACAGATGGTTCGTCCACATTGGAAGGCCGGTGCAAAGTGACCAAAACATATTCCTTTTCCGCCACTCCAAAATCTGAAGAGAGCTTAGGCCATAGCTCCTCGGCCGACGGCAGCAACCGCATCAGGGTATCGATCATCACGTTGCCGACAAAGTGGACCTTTTCCCCAGCTACACCCTCTCGCAGCAGATTTTCGTCGCCGTCCTGTGAAGGTGTGAAGAGGAGGTCCGCAATCTGATCGGTCAACAGGCGATTGATCTCCTCAGGCATGGTCCGGTCAAAGGACCGCAAGCCCGCCTCCACATGGCCCACGCGGATGCCCAATTTCGAACAGACCAAGGCGGCGGCCACCGTAGAATTGACATCGCCATATACCAAAACCGAATCCGGCCGCTCCTTCAGGACCGTTTCCTCGAACCGCATCATAATCTGTGCTGTTTGCACCGCATGGGACCCCGATCCGACCTCCAGATTAATATCCGGCGCGGGCAGTCCCAACTGCTGAAAGAAGATATCGGACATATTGAGGTCATAATGTTGGCCCGTATGCACCAGGATTTGCTCAATTCGGGAATAATTGCCAATAGCCCGATATACCGGCGCTACCTTCATGAAATTGGGCCTTGCGCCCACTACATGCAATATCTTCATCATCTCAATCCAGACACAGATACACGCCAATGCATGCGGATAATATACTTTTAAATCTCATTGGCATGTCCAAGCGCAAAATCTATGACCCTTTGGCTCAAATAGATGCCTTGCGCTTGCATGCGAGTTATCGCCTTGTGCATTGAAAAATCAATGGCGTTCTGTTTTGCACGGATCAGCACCCCAATAGACCCCGTCAATTCAAGCCCACTTAATCGGGCAATTCGCCGCCCGACGGCCTCGTCAATACAAACGGTGCGAATATCTTCATCCAATGCAAGCTGAATAACAGAAGCCTCACCCAAATCAAGCACGTTTTGTAGGAAGGGCGAAATATTCAGGGCACTTGTTCTCTTTTCAATAAAGCCGGATCTCTTGAATTCGCTCACCCCAAAACCCGAAGCTCCACCCGCTTCGATTTCCTGACAAACTTCAAAAGGAACAAGGACACGTTTGTAAAGTCGCATCAGCAGGGATAAGTCGCCAAAGCCAGCTATGATGGCAAGTAACGGCCCTGTATTAATGACAAGTTCCTTTGGTTCAGGCATTTTGTATATCCCTCAAGAGTTCATCTTCTTCAAGGTCGATCATGGGGACATTGAACCGGTGAAGGCTCAATAAAAAGCTGACCCTGTCAAGCCCAGCCAGAGTCGCGGCCATGCCCGAAGATACTCTTTTCATCTCAAACAACTTCACCGCCATCGCCATCCTTGCTTCTTTCTCAAACTCCTTCTTTGTTGTTTGAAGAATATCCGGCAAATTTTGTGGATATTCAATATTGAGCTGATTAGGCATATCTCACCTCCAAGCCATTATTGGCCAAGCATACTCTTTCCTCAGTTGCACCGTCCGCCCTTCACTTGCCGCCGTAACCGCCGCAAAGCTCGCCAACGTCACATTCACGATCTCTTCAAAGGGAATCAGCGGCTCTCCACCCTGTTCCACCCGCTCCACAAACGCATTGAACTGGGCCTGGTGCCCCTTGTCCATCTTCCATGTCCTGAACCTGCGAAATCCCTTGAATCCAAACCCTTCCAGTTTCCTGAAGTTGTCCAACCGCAACACCCGCCCATCCGAAAAGATTTCCACAATCTCCCTTGAGTATGATTTCGACCCATTGCCAAAATAATTCACCGTCCCGATGGACCCATCCTCAAAGGAAAGCACAATGGACATCTTGTCTTCCCGAACCGCCACCCCTTTCCCCATCTGCGCCGCCGACACCGCCACAATCCTGCTTCCGCAGATATACGCCAGCAGATCCATAAAGTGGCATGCCTCACCTACAATCCTCCCGCCTCCCTTCTCCGGATCATGTACCCACACATTTGGAGGAATCACCCCCGCATTCACCGTCATATTCATCGCCAAGGGTTCTCCTCTGCTCTTGAGAAGCTCCTTCATCTTCACCACATGGGGCGAAAATCTCCTATTAAAGCCAACCATTAAGTGCGGGAGGTCGGACGACGGATGACGGATGTCAGCAACAACAGACCCACTTTGCGCCTTTGCGTCTTTGCGTGAGACATTTGTTTCTATCTGCGTTAATCCGCGTTCATCTGCGGTTAATATAATTTTTTCAAGTTCTTCTGTGGTCAGACATAGCGGCTTTTCCACAAACACATGCTTTCCTGCCTCCAGTGCCCTGCACGCCAGCGCTGCATGGGAATTATGCCCGGTTGCAATAAAAACCGTATTGACCTCGGGATCCCGCCATATCCCATCCAAATCCGTGGTCGCATTTTCAAACCCATACTTCTTCGCGATATGCGTCGCCCCAGCCCCATTGCTTTTTGCCGACACATATTTCAACCGCGCCCTGGTCTTGGCCAATGCCGGCCCCATGGTCATCTTGGCAAAATTCCCCGCCCCAATCATCGCCGCCACAACCTTTGAATCAACCGCCGATGCACGCGGATGCACGCAGACAGTTCTTTCCTCTTTCATCTGTGTAATCTGCGTAATCTGTGGATTTCTTAGCGCCTTTGCGTCTTTGCGCGAAACACGATCCATCTGCGTTAATCTGCGTTCATCTGCGGCTAATATACCAGGGTACTCCAGTATCACCCCCAGCGCCTTCGGATCACTCAATATCTTCGCATAGGCCTTTTCCGCATCCTCAAACCTTACCCGATCCGTAATCAGCGGTTTCACATCCAGCCGGCCCGAGGCCATCATCCCCAGCACCGCCTCAAAATTCCTCTGTTCCGTCCACCTCACATACCCTATAGGATAGTCGTGTCCCTTATCCTCATATTCGGGATCGTACCGCCCAGGCCCATACGAGCACGACACTTGAAAACTCAATTCCTTTTCATAAAAATCCGCCCGCCGCAGATTCAACCCCACCACGCCCACCAAAACAATCCGGCCCCGCTTGCGGCACATCTCCGCCGCCTGATGTACAATCTCATCACCCTTGGCACTGGCCGTAATCAGGACCCCATCGACGCCCACCCCTTCCGTCCACGCCCTCGCCACAGCCACCGGATCACCGTTCCCGCCATTGCATACCTCAGCCCCCCAGGATTGCGCGAGTCCAAGCCTTTCCTGATTCACATCCACCGCCAGCACATCGCACCCGCAGGCCCTCAGCAACTGAACCGTCAGCAGCCCAATCAGGCCCGCCCCAACCACCACAAATTTCTCACCCAGTGCCGGATTGGCCAACCGTATCCCCTGCAAGCCGATGGCCCCCAACACCGCAAACACGGCCTCCTCATCCGTCACACCATCTGGCACCCTTGCACACAATTTCTCCGGCACACACACAACTTCTGCATGCGGCCCATTCGACACCACCCGATCCCCGGCTCTAAATGCAGAAGGTGGGAAGGTAAGAGGGTAAGAATTTGAGACTCGATGCTCTGATGTCTTCTGATCTTCTTCCCCACTTCCCCCATCTGCGGAAATCAGCGTAATCTGTGGATCGAGCTCTGTCACTATCCCAACATTGCAGTAACCGAGCGGCAACGGCTCATCTAACCGCTTAAATACCGTCTCCAGCGTCGGCATCAGTCCATCTGTCTTGATCTTGTCAAGGACCTGCTTCACCTTCTCCGGCTGCGCCTTGGCCTTTGCCAACAATCCGCCTCTGGAAAATTCCACCAACATGCGTTCGGTGCCCGGAGAAACCAAAGAACAGGAACTCTGAATCAGGACATGCCCAGGTTTAGAGCCTGGGGCAGGGAACTCTTCAAGCAGGGTTTCGCCGGTCTTGAGATTTTGAACAATCTGTCTCATCGTCCACAGATTACGCAGATTCTCGCAGATTGAAAACGAGTCTCTTGTATTCAAGAGATCTGGCGCCGAAGTTGATTAGAAGGCCAACTTTCAAACCCGTTGCTTTCAGATAGTTGATGAGCTGAGCCTCATCCAAACTGGTAAGAGCGCTGGTCGCCTTGATTTCCACGATAACCTCTTCATAGCAAACATAATCCGGTTGATATTTCTTATCCAAGGGGTTCCCTTTGTACCAAATCTTAATCATGTGCTGTGCCGCATTCGGAACCCCTTGCAGCTCAAACTCCCTTCCCAACGCCTCTTGATACACAGCTTCAAGGAATCCGCTTCCCAACTCTCTATGAACCTCCATCGCTGCCCCAATGATCTTATAAGTCCTTTCGTCTTTCACTTTTCTTAATCTGCGGAACTCTGCGTAATCTGCGGATAAACCTTCTGCTTCTCTTCCCGCCGCGGATAGTTGATTAATACCGCCTTAAACTTCCCCTTGAACACAAACAGACTCCCCGCCGCGGCCCCAATAATCCCGAACTCTCTGATCAACCGCCCCATATCCTCCAGCGACCCGGCCCCTCCCAAAACCGTCATGGGAACCCTCACCGCCTCCCACACCTGCCGCACCACCTCCAGATCATAACCCTTCATGACCCCGTCATTATCGATCGAATTGAGCACAATCTCTCCTGCCCCCAACCCCACCATCTCCCTGGCCAGCTCCACCGCGGACCGCCCGCTCTTCCGCCCGGCGTTGTGCGTCCACACCTCATAACCGTGGTTTCCATTCCTCCGCACATCCATGACCACAACCACACTCTGGTTCCCCACCACCTCCGCTGCCTTTCCCACCAGCTCAGGATCCTCCACCACAGCCGAACTGACCGAGACCTTCTCCACCCCCAGGCTGACAATCCTATCAAACTGCTCTGCCGTCTTCACGCCACCCCCGTAACAAAGCGGCATTCGGCACTCAGCAGCCAGGTTCCGAATCATCCCATAATCCGGCTCTCGATGTTTCACCGAGGCATCGATATCCACAACAATGATCTCATCCACTTCCTTTTCGTTAAAGATCTTTACGGCATTAATCGGGTCCCCCACATACTTGGGATTCCCAAACTGCACGGTCTTGATCAGCCCGCCATTGTGGACCAACAAACAAGGTATAATTCGGGGTCTGAGCATTTTTTAAAAATTAGGAAGGTTAGATGGTTAAAAGGTGAGCTTCGTGTCACATGCGGATATTATGTCTCAATCAATACATCCGGCGGAGATGTCAACTTTTTCTCTCCTATACCCCACTCTCCTTCGGATTCTCAAGATGCCGGCCCTAATCTGCGTCCATCTGCGTAATCTGCGGATCGGCGAAGTTTTTGAGAAGCTGTATCCCCCACCCATGACTCTTTTCCGGATGAAACTGCACCCCAACCACATTCCCCGCACAGACCGCCGACGCATATTCCCCGTGATAATCCGTCACCCCAACCACTTGATTTTGATCCCCCGGAGCAAAATAATACGAATGCAGAAAATAGAACCGCGCCCCCTCTTCGAGGCCCTTAAACAGCCCGTTCCCGCCGAGCGGCCTCACATCATTCCACCCCATATGCGGCAATCGCATCCCCCCGTCCTCGCCCTTCATCCTAATCATCCCATTCATCCCAGTATCCCCGAATCTCTTCACCTCCCCATCAATCCACCCGAGTCCCGGCAAGACCCCCTCCTCACTCCTCTTCGCCATCATCTGCATGCCGACACATATACCTAATACGGGAACTTTTTTCGTGAGCACCAGTTCATCCAGCATATCGCGCATCCCGGATTCGTTCAAGCGCGTCATGGCCCAGTCAAATGCTCCTACCCCCGGCAGAATCAACTTTTTCGCATTACGCAGGCTTTCAGGGGTTGAGGCAATCGCGACAGGCATATTCAGTCTTTTATAGATATTCACAAATGCCGCTATGTTACCCAACCCGTAATTTACAATCGTAACCATCCCTTCCCGAATCTCCCCCTCTCACCTTTCCACCAAAATCTGATCCACAGATTATCCGCGACTATCCACGTCCAATTTCGCCTCTTACTCCCCGTCTCAGCTTTCCCCCGATAATCTGCGCGGCATTTCAATCTTTGTGGTTTTTGCGCCTTTTCGCGGCCATTAATCTGCGCCAATCTGCGTAATCTGCGGATGATTATCTCTTTATCGATTTCTCCACCCCCAGCGCCTTCAACACCTTCGCGCCCAGCACAAAAATTCTCACCTGGTTCTTGTAATCCCGGTAGAATTTTTTCGGCATGGTAAAATAGCCTCGCAATTCCTCTGTACTGATGCCCAGCTTTGTCGCGATATAATTGAATTCATCTTCGATAGTTTCAGGGTCATAAGCCGGTTTTTTCAGTTTTTCAAGCGCCTCCTCTCGGGTCATTTGCTCGGTCAGAATCAGGCTCGAATATTGAACTTTGCGCGTATCAAACCCAAAGCGCTCCGGCAGCCAGTACCCTTCATAGAATTTGGTAAAACGGGATTCAAAATGCTTCTGTGGGTACGGTTTCCATCCATACTCCTTTTCGAGGAACTTCATGGCGTCTGCTTTGATATAAGGCATATAGTTCAAGGGCTTCACCACCTGAACACCTCTGATATAGCGAAGGTAAATTTTGTGCCGAAAGATGGAACTGAATGGATAGGTCTCCATCTTTATCGTGCCAAATCGCCTCAAGATATCCCTGACGTGCAGCATGTCCGTCCCATAATAAAGCCACTCCATGGGGTTCCGGACACCTTCGGTCGAAACATTGCCACCATTCAGGATATATCTGATCTTGTATTGGTCTGCAAAATTGTAAAGTGTGGCGATAAAGGCATGGTCTTGAGGGATGTCAATATGTGGGACCCCTGATTTGAAAAACGCCAACTGAAAATCCCGCATCTCCTCCCAGTTGATCACCTCGGTGTATAAATCGAGCCCCAGTTTGTCGATCATGACCTGAATGTTGTGAACGGCCAACTCCGAATTCCAACCCCCATCCACATGAAAGACCAGCGGCCTTAGCCCCAAATCTACAACAGCTTTATGAAGCATGTAGGAGCTATCCACGCCGCCGCTAATCCCAAGAACAGAGTCGAAATCCTTCCCTCGGCCGCTTTCTTTAATCTTTTTCACAATAGCGCTAAGCTTTCTTTCACCTCTTTCATCTATATGCCAGTTGGGCTTCACATGTGTCAAAAAGCTTCGACAATGATCACAGACACCATTTTCGTCAAACCTGATCATCAAGTCTGTGGTGTCCATGACACATCTCGTACAGAGTTGACCCTTTTTTAAAAACATAGATCTTCGTCACTTGTGGAAAACAATTTGTTTACAATATCGAAATACCAAATCTTTTATAGATATCAAGGAATTTTTGATGATAGTAATCAAAAAGAAATTCATTCTCAACATCTTTGCAATTATTTCTAATATCATTCAGGAGTAATTTATTATATGATATTTCATAGAAAAGATTTCCTATTTGGTCAGAATCAATAGCACTCACAGTAAATCCGACACCTTTTTCCTCTACCAGTTTCCCCATGTAGGTATTACGCAAAACAACCGTTGGCAGGCCACATACAATTGCCTCAGCAAGACGACAGGCCAAAGCAATAGATTTATTGTGACTATGATCATAAACTGCATAAACAACGTCAATTTGCTCATACAAACATTTAATATCCTTTATGTAACAATAACTTCCATTGTACATCAGCCAATCATGCTCGGCACATAAATCCAACACCATGGGCAAATCAATCCCTGTGCCCGCAAAAAACCCTAACACGTTCGCTCCCTTTTTCCTCGCTTCCTTAATTGCGTCAGAAAAGGCCTGAATGCTCAGCCTTCCGCGAAATGTTCCAATGTATCCTATAACCAAGGCACCTTCTCTTTGCTGCTTTTTATAGTCCTTGAAAAGACAGGAATGGGGAACGTTTGGAATAAACTCAACTGGCTTATCGTCTTCAATTAGGCTAAAGCGCCTCAAGAAGGCAGATTCATATTGTGGAGAGGTTACCATGACCAGCTGAACGTATTTGAATAACAACCTAAGCATTGCTAAGAAGACCGGCTTTAGCATCCACTCCATAGTATCACGGAGGTCAAGAATAATTACTGGGGATAGGCGTTTTGGAAATATCACACCAACCAACATGTGCAGAGTAGCGACTTGCACTACATCAGGTTGGATCCTCTGTACATAAGACCTCATTCTAAACAGAACACGTAAACGCGTTAATGCCTTTCTGAGTAGGCCGGCGCCATTTGGTTCCTGAATAGCGTAAATATCTTTTAGAGGCAATTCTACATGAAAGGGGAAGGTGTTGTTACTCGCCAGCCGCTTCCAGTAAATCAGAGCAACCCTGGAACTTGTGTTGTTAGCCAATGCGTTGATCTTTTGTGCAGTGAGACCATCAGGCTCACACCCCTCAACGAAAACAATCCTTTTTGCCGATAAGTTCACAACAGTCCACGCGCATGTAATCTGGCAATATTGGGATATTCATAACTTTTTGCTTTTACACCTTCCCGAGAAATGCAAAGATTGGAAATAGCTGACATGCCGAAAAAACATAATAGAGGTAGCTGATCACTAAATACCCGAAAGTAACTGATTGAAACCTCAAACAAATATAACAGCCGGGAAGCCAAGGCAGTAAAACTGCAGATCAGCGTTTGTCCCACTTTAGCTTTAAAATAAAACTTCAGACGTATAAGACATATTATCATCGAAAAGAGGCCTCACCTAAAGGTAATTGTAGACTTCATCATTATAAACAACCCAGAACCTTCCATCCACCTCTCGATAGGTTAGTTGCTTTGTTCGCCGAGATCAATTATAGACAGGCGACCGTGGCCCAAAATGGCCTTGTCATCGAAATCCTTTACTGCATCTGTATCAGGACCACGGTGGTTTATGGTCAAGGGAGCTCTTTCGAAAAGTCGTTTACGAACCCTTTTCCTTTTAGGAAACCGTATAGGCCAAATATCCCACACATTACACGTTAATAGTCCGCCAAAGACTTAATCAACCAATCCTTGCGGATAAATTCATCATTCCAAATAAAGTTTTTTCCGTAATTGATGCAATTTGATTTATAATAATTATAGTTGCCAATTAGCATAGAAATCGCTTCAAGTATTTCACGAATAGCGCGGCCATCCGTCTCCATGCAAATTCCACAATCGTATTTTTTAAGAATCTCAGCCATAGGCTCATTCATTCCCGTAATGACGGGTACTCCCAAAACCAGAGATTGATAAAATCTATTGGCCTCACAAAAACGCATATTTGGAGTATTGGTGTCATAGAAAACCATGCTGAAAACGGCTTTCGACAAATAAGCGGGCGTCGATAGCTGGTTAACCATTCCCGTAAAGAAAACCCGCTTCCTGTAACTTTCCCCAAAATCCTCTTGCAGAGCATCGGATACTTGATCATCAATATAAGGTCCTACCACAATGACTTTGTACGGCGTACCCTTCAGGATTGATGCGATGCAGTTAAATGGGTAGCGATCCGGACTGGAAATACCCTGAAGGTAGACATACGCAGATCCTCCTAACCATTTTTGAAAAGCCTCGAAGTTTTGTGCTTTTTCAAGGCTATACACAAATGACTTATCCGGATAGTTTCTGATGAAATCATGTTTGTTGGGCTGTCTTATAATTCCTTTCTTGATTAAATATTCTATTCTATGGCGATTTGCGTGCAGGATTTGTTTACTCTTAATTTCAATGAAGTGAAAAACTTTTTTCAGCAGAGGCTGATCGAACCTCTCAGGAATTTCATGCAGATCCCATATGAATTTGGATCTCGTGAAAAGAGGAAATAGAAACGTATATTCTTCATGTGCCCAAATCAAATCAAAATCTTTTAAATATCTTCTTGCCAGCAGATAAAACTCCATGGCCTTAACAAGAAGAAATTTTCCCGAAGAGAGCCTTTCTCGTGTTGTCAGTCTAAATGATTTATACGGAATGCCATAAGAAGTAATGCCTTCCTTTTTATCATTGTTTTCAAAGGTGACGAATAGCCGGACATCTGCAATCTTTGAAAGTGAAATGCATTCTTTTCGAACCCGGTCATCATATTCCAGGCCAACGGTTCTTACAACAACAGCAATTTTGGGCCTTTTCATAAGACTCGATTGAATTACCAACAACGATAAGAAGTTAACAAAATTCGGACCGTCATGCGGACGAAAAACACGAAGAAATTGCAAAACCTGTCTGTTATCAGAGGATGTCCTTATCGGGTGCCCCTACAATGTCGGCGATTCTACACGCCAAGAGCGTGGAAAAATGGAGCTCCTCAAATTCAATGGGACCATCTTCATCCAGGTAAATAGCATCCAGAAAGGCTGATATCTCTGCAGCGTGCCCCTTAGGATCCGTTCCCTCATATTTCAGGCATTTATGCTTACCCTTTTCATAGAGATCAAGTTTCTTGAAATCCTCAAGTATTGCTGTTTTACCGCAGCAATGCATTTCTATCCGTTCTTTTCCTGCCGCTGGGTCACCGTTGGCCATGTAAGTCAAGGACCCGATTGAACCGTTCCTGAATCGCATTTCAATCACCACGTTATCGTCACTATACCGGTTCAGGTTCGGAAGGGCACAGACGTCGAAGTTTAGAAGTCCAGGTCGCCCCAGCAGGAGGTAGATCAGATCAATGAAATGGCACGCCTCTCCAATAATCCTTCCGCCTCCGATTTGTGGGTCTTGTACCCAGTGGTCCCGTGCAATAAAGCCAGCATTTACACGGTATTGAATATAGCACGGCTCTGTTTCGGTTACAAAAAAAGCCTGGAGCTCTCTGGTAAGAGAGGCAAATCTTCGGTTAAACCCCACCAACAACTTGGGCGATTTTGAGTCGGAGATTAGTGACCTGTAAAGCTCAGTAATTTCTTGCAATTCTTCAACAGTCAAACAAAGGGGCTTTTCAACAAACACATGTTTACCAGCCCGGAATGCCTGCAGAACCTGTCGAGCATGAAGATGATGCCGATTTGCTATTACCACTACTTGAATGTCCGGGTTACTCCAAATCTCAGATTCTTCTGTACTGGCAAAAGAAAAACAAAATTTCTCCCCCAATTCCCGTGCAGCCAAACCGTTACTGGACACAATTGTTACGGGCTTCACCCTATCGTCTTTGAGGAGAAGTGGAAGAAGAACCCCGCGGGAAAAGCTCCCCGATCCTAAGAAACCGATCCCGATTCGTTGAGAAGGGCTTTTCGACGCCTGAAACCTTTTCGAAGGGATTTTGTTGATAGGGATCGTCGCGACAACTTCTTCACAAGGATCCTCTTCATATTGGATCAAAATACCAAGTGACAACTGATCCGATTTGTCCGTCAATAACGCATAAGCCTCATTCACCTCTGCAACTGGAAAACGATGGGAGATGATCGGCTCCAGATCAAGCTTATTAGTTGCCAAAAGGTCAATGAAGGCCTCCATATTACGATTTTCGGTCCACCGGACATATTCATAAGGATAGTCAACCCCCTTTTCCTCATATTGAGGGTCATATCGGCCCGGGCCCATCGATCTCGAATTCCGTACTTCGAGCTCTTTGGCATAGTAAATATCCCGCGGGGCAGCCATCCCTACGTCTCCAACGATAATTACCTTTCCCTTTGACCGGGCAAGCTGACCGGCCAGGATCAAGGGATCGTTACTTTCCGTGGCTGCACAAACCAAGACCGCATCCGCACCTCTGCCACATGTCAGACGCTCAACCCCGCCGACGGCATTTTCACGATCGAGAACAACGCTCGCTCCCATTCTTTTGGCTACTTCGAGTTTGTCCGTCGCCAGATCAATTCCAGCGACTTCACATCCGGATGCAGAACATAATCCCACGCATAACTGGCCGACCAAACCCAGACCAATGACAACCACCGATTCCCCCAAACGTAAATCCGCCTGCCGAACGGCATGCAAGGCAATAGCACCTACCGAAACAAAAGCGGCATACTGCAGGTCTAAGGTGGGAGGGACTTTTGTCACCAGATTCGTCGGCACGGATACCACTTCTGCATGCACGGCATAGCCTGCACCGGTACATGCTACGGCATCTCCAGGCCGAAAATCCTGACAGCTCTTTGAAACAGCGACCACTCTCCCCGAAAGACTGTAACCAAGCGCCTCGGGTTTATTCAGCCGGGAACGAACTCGTTCTATGGTTTGTCCAATACCTTCGCTCCATAACTGTTGGACCACGCGTCGAGCCAGCTCAGGTTTGGATTGTGCTTTCTTCAACAGCGAGGCTTCTGCAAACTCTCTGGATGCTCTTTCCGTACCCGACGATATCAAGGAAAAAAGAGTCTTTACCAGAACATGCCCTTCCTGCACGCTTGGCGCCGGGACATCCAGCAATTCGATCCCCTTTCGACCCAGTCGCTGAACAACCTGTTTCATTTCAAACCCCTTGTACCTGCCAGCAATAACGTTTTGTCGCTAATATTCTCAAGGTAGTGTCTCATATCCATGTGTTTAGCGAATCTCAGGCTTATCCATTTTTCGAGACAAAGGCCAAATCATGACTGACGGAGCCTTTTCCCTCCCAGGAAAACATCAAGACCTGAACCCTGGTTTTCGAACCATAAACGATCGAGACTTCTCTCTCGAGCACGCGAACTGAGCTAATCGTTTCTCCGAATGAGACAATGCTTAGTAGTCGGTCAGCGGAATTCTCCACTCTTAAGCTGATCATACGACCATGCACTTCTGGGATGATGCCAGGGGCCAAATGCAAATACAACCGGTAAGAGTGGTAGCCAACTCCTTCAAAAGAATCTCTTATGGCGAGCCGGTCTTCCCGTTTATCCAAAATGAACAGTCTGTAGCTCATGACGGGTCTTGGCAATCGCTTATAACCCTCGTGCCGGGCTTTCAAGATGGTAAAGTCTTGGTCATCGTGCCAGGCCATGACTTTCGGTTTGGCTTGGTCCCGAATGCCCCACAGGCCTGTCGGACTTTCCCAGTCAGCCATTTCTTTTTCGTCTACAAAAACAATATTGTGCGCAGCCGTACCACGAAAAACATTGCGTTGTTCCAACGATGCGGTGTAGAGATAGGTCCCGGAATCAATGATAATTTTACGGCCTGATGCAACCAGTTCAAAACTCAAGGTGTCGTTATGTGCATGGGGTCCTCTCCCGAACATGCCTACAGATCCCGCATCCACGGCAATATGAAAGGTCCTGTTGAGGAGATGGTAGATTCCACTTTGAGGAAATGCTTTTGAAGCAGGTTCATGTTCAACGGTATTGGCGGCGTTTGGACGCCAACCCATCCATACTGCTTCCGACAATTGATCCCCAGCACTCGCGGACAGATCTGGATTGTCAAGTGTTGCCGCGGCGCAGCCCATAATGCTACGGTGATTATTTGCCTCGCGGGGGGCCAGCCGAAGCAGCCGTCCATCGTCATTATCGCCAAAATTGGGCGCCGTGCCATCCTGATATAAGTAAGCCTTTATGAAGTCAACCGCTTTTTGTATCCGTTCATAACTTTCACGAGGAATGGCAATACCGTTTACCCTGCATAGCAGGAGACAAGAAAGGCACAAATCGACACCGAGGCGGTGATAACCGATAGACCCCTCGAAATTCCCGCCATCTTGATAAAACTGCTTCGGGATCTGGCTCCACAATATTCGGAGGCCTTTTCTCAGCCACCGCCTTGCGAATTTGAATTCGGGAAAGAGTAAACCGATATAAGTTAATCCCACGCCATTTGAGAGATAATGGTTTCCCGGTATACGCCCGTTCTCCAGATATCGTTCTATAAACTCGGCATGCATGTGCAACTGCCGCAAGAAAAACCGTATAAAACTGGCATCCATTTCGTTGCATGACTGAAACAGACAAAAAGCCCAGATCCAATTTACCGATCGAATAGCAACCTCCATGGAAACTGCCCAATTCACGCCAAGCGGATAAGGGTTGGAAACGGACCAGGTCTTTAGCTGTCTTTTGAATGCAAAAAAATATTTAGGATCTTGTGTAAAACAACATGCCTGGGCAAGAGTGACAAAGTGATGGCAACGATTGAATTCCCATGTCAGGCGAACATCACAAGGCTGGGGACTGTCTATATCTAAATAATCAATCTCAATTCCCGGCTTATCTGTCGGCCAGCATTCACCTTCAGGCAATCTCTTGTGCCAGTCTATCGGGTTCCCAAGATCCACCTGCCCTAAACCGATCACCGGGACCGTCCCGTTGGAGGCTTCGTCCGCCAGTGCGATGGTTCTTGTGCAAATTTCGGGTTCGACTTCCCTTGCACGTTGCACAATAATTGGCAGATCGGCAGTCGTGAGGAAAAACCGCGGGTTCTCACGATTTTTATAGTATTCAGGGATGGAAATGCCATTTAAGAGACTACGGATATTCGAATTGAGAACTCCTTCCAAATCCCCACTGCTGGTTTTGGCTGGTGGTACCTTGTTCCTGACCAGCCTTTTGAGACGCCATAAGACATAGGAAGGGGTTATGCCTTGAATCCGGGCATTGAATCTTTCTACGGATTCCTTAAAGCCTGTTTCCATCCCGGAGCAGTTCTCCGCGCCAGCCGTCCAAGGGATCTTGCCCTTGCATCATATAGTTGAATCCCTGCCCCGTGCAGATTCCAATAGTAGCCTTCAACTGCCCTCAGGAACCAAAAAACAATAGCAGTTGCATGTGTAGTGAGAACAGGATCGACCACGCATTCAGCGGCAACTACAACAAAAGCGATGAAGCTCCCGGTAACAATCGATCTTTCGAACGGGTTCCTTAGCGCAATACTTGAATATTTTGCAAGCAGATGACTATGCCCAAAGAGGCGGTATAAAGCATAAAAGTAAAGTATACTGACAGGTATGCCATACATCATCGGTATATCCAATAGATAGGAATGAGAAGGAGATCCTCCCGCACCAATACCGAAAAAGGGAGAATGGAGAATTGTCTTGATACCTTCCATTGCTAAATAATATCTCCCCTCCCGATAAATCTCCATATTAATGGTCTTGATGGTCGATAAATAGCGATACATGGGCGAATAGTAAAATGCGACAAGGCTTCCCAATCCCAGGCTCCCGAACATCAAAAGATTTTTGATCTTTTTCCTCCTGTTAATCAGCCCATTGGACCGGGCAGCGTCATTACCAAATAATCCTGACAATGCGGCCTTTGACCGACGAAAGTTCTGAAATCGAGACTCTATGGACGCGACGATCCTACTCGATATTGTTGTCGGGGCAATAAGTGTCATATACAGAGCCGCCAGGAGTGCCGTCGCCACACCCAATACAGCACCCCGTGAAAATGTAAATAATGATACGGATGCAAATAGAAAGAAGATCAGCAGCCACATTAAACGCCTTGCACCCCTGGCATGTACAATAAATCCTAATGTTAGCGCAATCCCCATGTCATATAGCCAGTGCAACGAAGTGTAAGTGGTCATAACTGTGTCTTTATCGACATACATATTGGAATAACCGCCATCCGGGTTAATCCATGCTTTTGTGACCAGATTTGGCAAGAACACAATTGCATATACAACATACCCGACCACCAAACCGTAAACCGGAATCCGAACCATTCGCTCCGATTTGATTAACAAAACAAAACTTCCGTACAGAATCAGTGGAAATACTATGCTAAGCAAGGATTCTGCTGGGGATTCTCCATAGCCGACGAAGGCATAACATGTTGCCCATAGCACAAATATTAAAAGAGCAAAACTGATCGTTCTTTCGTTGAAAGAAAACCTGCCTCGCACAAGAACTCTAATGAGGGCATACCCTACAAGAAAGACAGCCAGCGTTAAGAAAGGTGAAAAGAATGGCGGTAGTACCTCCCGATAAAACGGACTGAGAAATAAACTAACAAAAAGCAATGCGATAGCAACTTGGGGAGAGATGACCATGTAAAGGGATAAAGCAATGAGAACAACTCCCCCAATAATAACCTTTGCGCCTACGACTGGGATCAAACGCCCAGCAAGAAGGGTCAAAAGTAGAAAAGACACGGGAATAAGAAAGTTAGCTGCTGTTTTAAAATTGAACGAATACAGATTTTTTGGGTCTTGCTCGCACACGCTCTATTATCTTCCTAACCCGCCAGAATAAGCTTGGAATTCAAACAGATATTGATGATCGCAGTTGTAGATCTCTCTCAAATAGGCAGAAAAGGAAGGATCAATGAACAACTTGTAATCCATTGGCCACTCTTCCGGATTGGATCCTATCACCTTTTTCACGTAAGGTTCATTGTAAAAGACATGGGTAATCCCCGCACGCTGCCACTGCACAACAAGTTCTTCTTTGTTTTTAGCCGTGTCGTGCATGAAATCCAAATCCAGCATACGCGAGTCCAAAAAAGCAGGTTTCACGTAATACCCGTTCCCGAGATATAGTGCAGCGATTCGAGATTCCACAGGAAGGCGATTGTTCATGTAATTGCACATTCCTGAATTAGGATAGGCAAAGGAGGCGTTCAATGAGCTTGAAAGATATTCTTGCCTGGAATCTCGGCCGAAAATGTAACGAAGCTTTGCAGCGTTTGCAATTTCGGCTCTCACCAATCCGGCCATATCAACGGACAGGTACAAGAGGAAAATGCCCATGAAGCCCACTCGCAATAGCTTTTGGCGGCCGCACAAGGTCACATAGACAAAGGATGAAACCAACGTGAGCAGCCCCAACGGCATGAGAAAGTTCCTCGGCCGCTGCACGCCCGAATACCAGAGAAGATACAACGGAATCAGTAAGATGAGTACCGTCTTTACAAACCTCGGCACAGGCCTTGCCCACCAGAGTGCAGGCAGCAGCGCCAGGACCAGCGGCCCGACCGGCTTGCCATAGGGGTACGCAATATACCCTGTGGACATGTCCCACAGAATCGTAAAAAGCCCCAGAATGCCTTCCGCATGCCGAATCGGATCGGCCTTTGGCAGATCGAAAAACGAGTTCAGTATTGGAAAAAAGGGATTCCCGGTTTCCGTGAAGTTTCTGATGAGCCAGGGGCTTGCGAGCACCGTCACGATGGCCCCGTACATGAACACCAGCCGAAGGCCGCGGATGGGCTGCCGCCGCGTTTTCCACAGCAGGTACCCGGCAAGGACCACTATCGTGAAACCTGCGCAGTAAAATGTACCCAAGGCAAGGCCACTCATGATCCCCGCCAGCACCAACCATCTAAAATCGGCCGAATTCACGTCACACCATCTGAAAAATGCATACACGGCCACAAGATCGAAGAAGCTGCCTCCGAGATTCACCTTGGTCGAGGGGACGAGGGCCTGGACCGCATTCATGCTCAGGAAAAGAAGTGCGGCCAGAAGGCCCATCTCCCGGGTCAGGTAGCGCCTCCCGAACAGATAGAGGGCTGCACCACACCCTGCGGCCATGCCAAATCCCACCAGCATTTGCGCCAGTTCGTCACCCCTAACCATGAGCGCAAGCGCCGAGAGCATATACATATTCATCGGCAGAGCGCCATGGTGTTCATATGGGAGAGAGATGATCCCCCCGGCATCGACAAACTGCCTGGGCACATCCAGATAAGAGTGTAGGGTGTCCCCATCCATGGGCGGAGTCAGGGTGCTCAGCAGATACAAAAGGCCGTATGCGATCAGTGCCCCGAAAATGAGGGGCATTGGGAGCACACCAGACGTTACGTTAGCGGCTTGCCAGCCGGGCGCGTGAAACCGCAATAGGTTAACAAAACCCCAGACAGCCACAGGGGAACAAGCAAGGAGGAAAATACGCAGTGCGCCTGGGGCAAGCACATGCAAGAAGCCCATAGCGGCCGTACCAGCAATGAGACCACCGTAGCCAATGGCCAGACTGAGAAGCCAGGCCTCAGGACGCTCCAGATCCCTGGGTTTCAAACAAAGAAGAACCGTATAGCCAAGACCGACACTCAATGCAAGCAGGGCAACAAAAACAGATAGGTTGAGAATGGTATTCATCTATAGAACATCGCTCAGGAAGGTCAGAAGTTTTTGAAACCTGTGTGGGGGAAGAACAACCTTTGTGACATAGACGGCAAATACCAGGAAAAGCCACGCGATCACGACGATGGCTTTCCACCGAGGGAATACATCGTTGTCTTGATACTCCGGCCCAGCTTTGGAATCAAATACCTCCCCTGTTCCTACTGCCGGATCTGCCTGGTTTTTCAATTTGATATCGCCCTTATCAGCACGTCCCATTTTCCTTTTCGCACCTCTGAGGTCTCTTTGTTTCCGCCGTCAGTTCCTCATAGATCTTAACCATGGCATCGCTGTTCTTCTTTGCTTCAAAGATGGCTTTGGCCCTTTCCCATCCCTTTTGTCCCATCTGATCTGCCAGTTCGCTGTCCCGCAATAGCTGAACCAAGGCCTCGGCAAGTGCCTGATGGTCCCCTGGCTGGCAAAGAAAGCCCGTCTTTCCATGCACAACCAGTTCGTCCGGGCCTTCAATATCCGAAGCCACAACAGGGATGCCCATCGCGCCCGCTTCGATTACCGGCCGCGCGAAATGCGGCGCTGTGGACGGAAACGCCACCACATCCGTCTGTGCCAGGATGCCGGGCACGTCTTCTGACACCCCTAAGAAGACGACCCCTCCGTTGCAGTGTTTGGCCACGTATTCATGAACCTGCTTCACATAAGCCAGATTCCCCTTGAGTCGAGTCTTGAGCTTTTTCAGCAGTCCGTCTTGAGCCCGATGCAGGACATCTTTGCCATCAGGCCCCACAATCCAAAACCTGACATCCCCCACCTCTTTCTGCACGATCGGGTAAGCCTTTACAAATTCCAGCACACCCTTGATCGGCGTGACACTGCCCAACAGGGTTACCGTCTTTTTTCGTCCGGGGTTGTCTCGACGCCATTGAACGCGCTTGTTTCTGTCAAACATCTGGAAATCGACAAAATTGTACACCACATGAGTCTTCCCGAACGCCCCAATGCGTTTGGCCTCGCTTTTCAGGATAAACACCATGCGGTCCGCAAAAAGCCGCCCAGCCCAACGGTGAAAGGCCCGCCTCAATCCTAGATGCCCTCCCAGGATATGTTCACGGATCTGCCATACGGTGCTGGCACCCGCCAGTTTGGCCCCGATCAACTGGGGCATGAGGGTGGAAGAATTGAGATGAACGATGTCTGGATTCACGCGCTTTACAAGTTGCCGGGTGCGATAAACACTCGGCAAAAAACCCGTGATCTGAAGGAACCCCCGCGGGTTTTTCCAGTGCACATGCTCGCCCGTGGTGTGCGAAAAATAGGTCAGCCCTTTAGCGATCTTGGTTTGAATGCCGTTTTCCTCAAAGATCTCCCGCATCCGTGAGTCTGCCAGAAAAACTGCGACAGGCTTGTACACCTTCGGGTCAAGCTGCCGGATCAAGTAAAGGGCGCTGAGAGAAGCCCCACCAATTCCCCCACCATGGAGAATAAACAATAGCCTGACCGGTCGCGTGGTCAACACTCACCGCCGGCCCGTATAACCGTCTCTGTCAGCGATGTTTCAGATACCCCCTCGATCCACACCAGATGCCAGAGAAGGAGATTCAGGATAATCCATATGCGGAATCCGTACTGAGGCTTCCCGCTAAGCGATAATCTACAGAGCTGCTCAGCGTATTCGCTATTTATCAATCCGCCAAATCCCTCTGACCGCCTCATGAGTGCAAGCGCTGTATGGATCACAGGCGGCGTCACCATATTCCCCGCGCTTCCACAAAAACCGCGCTTAGGCCGGTCAATGATGTCATCTGGAAGGAGTCCCCGCGCCGCCCTTTTCAAAATCGCCTTCAGTTGGCCTTTTCGGAATTTCTGATTTTCAGGAAGGCCCACCGCGAAACGGACGAGTTCCTGATCCAGGAAGGGCACCCTTGCCTCCACTGAATTGGCCATGGTCATCTTGTCTACCCGCATGAGGAGCAATTCCGGCAACCGATGTTTCAACTCCAGATAGACCATCTCATCCAGAAGACCAGTGGTAAGACCCGCATCACGCCTTTTTCGATAAATGCCTTCAACCCAGTCAGCAGCCCTTCCGAGTTTCATGTTTCCATTCAACAGAATCGCCTTTTCCCGGTCTCCGAAACCCGCAGCACCCCCGGAGAAAAGGGGCTCACCTTCAGCCGCCAGATTGAGGTATGTGGAGACGCCGAGCCTGACATGGCCCTCAAGGGCATGGGCAACCCCTTTCTTGAGCCCCCTGGGCAGAGTATTGTATGCCTTCCAATACGGGTATATCTGGAGCCTTTTTGCATAATCGGGATACCCGCAGAAAAGCTCATCGCTGCCTTCGCCCACCTGGATGACGATGGTCCCGCTCTCCCTCGCCAGCCTGGCCACATAATAGAGCGGCACACAAACCGGGTCTGCAAAAGGCTCGTCCTGAAAATAGGCCATCTTGGGCAGAAAACTCAGGAAATCCTTCCAGTCGATCTCAATTTCGCGGTGATTGGCCTTAAAGAAATCCGCGGCCTTTCGTGCATCGCTGAATTCATTGGATTTCACATCTCCCCTGATTGCCACCGAAAAGGTATCTACGGGCCGATCCATCAACCTGGACATGAGAGCGACGTTCAAACTTGAATCGATTCCTCCGCTGAGAAAGACGCCGAAAGGAACATCACTCATCATCCTGAGTCGGATAGATTCTTCCAAATGATCTCTCAACCGTTGGGCGTTTTCGGCGAGATTCCCGTTCCTATTTTCACCCCCTGGAAAAACGGGATCCCAATAGGCATCGATGAGGGGTTCCCCGCCTTCAGGCAGGACCATTTGATGGCCGGCGGGCAGCTTGAAAATCCCTTCAAAGAGCGTCTCGGGGGCCGGGACCACCGAACAGCTCAAATACATCTCCAGGGCCTCTCGGTTTACCCGACTTTCGATCCAGGGCAGCGTGAGTAACGATTTGATCTCACTGGCAAACGCAAATCGCCCGGCCCCTATTGTATAGTACAGGGGCTTGATCCCAATGCGGTCCCTTGCCAGAAACAGTCGCCTTGCCCCCTCGTCCCAGATCGCGAACCCAAACATGCCCCTAAGATGCTTCAGCACCGAAATGCCCCACTGCTCATATCCGTGGACAAGGCTCTCGGTATCGGTCTTGGAACGGAAACAGTGTCCGGATTCTTCCAGCCTTTTTCTCAGTTCCAGATGATTGTATATCTCTCCATTGAACACCACCCATACCGACCCATCTTCATTGCACATGGGCTGATGGCCTGCCGGAGACAGATCAATGATCGAAAGCCGCCTAAAGCCCAGTCCCAAACACCTGTCCGGGCTAATGAACACGCCTTGGTCATCCGGACCCCGATGTACCATCGCATCGGCCATGCCCGTCACCAGGTCAGAGGTGACGGCCTCATGATGCGAATGGTTGTATATGCCGCAAATACCGCACATGATTTTGACCCTGTATCGGGTTACTCCCCCTTGCTGCCTGGCATGGGTGAATACATCGAAAAGAAGAGGAACGGCAACCCGAGTATACCCAAGAACCAATAACTCACCGCAGTGTAAAGGATTCCCACGGCCAGGGCCGCCTCAGCGGTTACCATGCTCCCTAAAAGCCACACCAGGGCCGCGTCACGGGTGCCGATGCCGCTTATGGTCAGGGGGAGGAGCCCTACAAAAATCGCAAGAGGCATGACGGCCAGGACGGTCATGAAAGAAATGTCAATTTGCAGGGCGCGGAAAAGGCAATAGCTCTCGGCCATGGTACCCAGCCAGTTCACAATGGACCAGAACAGAACCAGCACAAGATAGCCGGGAGAACGAAATACAGCACGGGCTGCCTTGCCGATGTCATCGGCTTTGCGTTGAATGCTGGCGGGTAGCGGCAAATGAGCGGAAAGGCATAAAACAGCTATTCCTCCGATGGTCGCGGCGGCGCACCCCAAGGCCAAGTATAATATACTTTGCTGATTTAGAAAAAGAGCGCCAATCACGGTCATCCCTGTCAATACGATCACATCCACCATTCGCTCGAAAACCACAGACCCGGCAAGAGGGACAAACCCGCCGTGTGCTCTCAAAAACGCAGCCTTGGACAAATCTCCGGCTTTTGAAGGTAGGAAGCTGTTTAGCGGAAATGCTCCCATCGTCACTCGAAAGGCAGGACTGAAACCAATCTCAGCACCCATTGGCCGAATCACGGCGAGCCACCGAAAGGTCCCAAAAACAGGAAACGTAGCTGTAATAATTAACGAAAGGGATATCCAAACCCAACTTGCTCCGCTGACCGCAGCCAAAACTTCTCTTGCGTCGAGCTTCCACAACAGAAGTAAGAGCAAGAATGCTGAGACGATAACTGGTAGTATGCGTTTGAAAACTGTGGCCATAGGTTTTACGGGTTATCCGGAATGGCTGCTTTGGGTTGTGATCTTTTAATGCGCCGATGCCACGTTATCCCTTCTTGTCTGGCTTTATCCAATATTTCCTCAGTTGCATGTTGCCACGAACAGGCCAAAACAGACTCCTGATACACATTGCTGTTGGCCACATAAATTGATGTTGCATCCGACCCCACGGACAACCGTTTTAGAGGGACCGGGCCTTTAATTTGATCTTCGATCTCAACCCCATCTTCCAGAAATCGGATAACCCGGCTGAAACCGTAATTGGTCCTGGGTTTACCGGTAATCAGGATCTTCTGGATAAGGGAACGGGTCAGGTTGGGCGCAAAGCGGCCGATGGTGAGCAACAGCATCCGGAAAACGACCAGATTGAAGGGCGATGACAACTTGGTCCGCCGGTAGCAAAAGAAGCCACTGACAGCGGCCTCACGCTTCTTTTCGTCAACTAAAATCCGGTTTTTATCATCCACAAGATGGGAGACAATAACCCTGGCGTCATCCAACTGTCCAATCAGCCCGGTATCGCTGCCCACAGGCCCCTCTTCATCAAAAGCTTTGGTGACGCCCCCTTTGGATAGATTGGAAACCGCGTAGTACGTGTCGGTTTTGCACACAGCCATCTTTGCGTCGGGGAACCAGCGAAAGAAATTGGCCCGTTCATTTATAGAAGGGGGGCGATCCGGATGATAATCCAACCATGCTTGTAACCAATTATACACGCAGTGACAGCACATCCGGTCATCATCGTTGTGGTAACGCTTGTCTTTTTCCACCCCTCTCAAAAAATGGTCTGCAATTTGCCCCGCCTTTTCGGTCAAAGGGGCCATCAATTCAAAACCATGGGGATAAAAATGATACGTATTTCGACTCCCATATTCCCCACCATAGGATCCATCGGGATGCATAAAATGCCAGGCAAAATCCACAGCCTTGATAAGTGGAGCAATCAGGGATTCATCCCCGCTTTTCTGGTAAAGCTTGGCCAGGAAGTCGATAGTACAGGTGTGGTAGCCCGGGTCGGCGCCTTCGTATTCCTGAAACCAGCCCTCTTCTTTGTTTTGCCAGGACAGTGTCAGGGCCACCCGATCTTCGCTGACCATCTTATACTTTTCATCGCCGCTGATGAGATATACGTTATAAGCAGCGAGTGCAGCAAACGCCTGGTGGTTCGAAAGCTGTCCGGTCTCATTCACCTTTGCCAGATGGTCCCCCCTACGCCTGAAAAAATCCACCATTTTGTCATCGTCGAGCCCCAGAATTATGTAGGCTTCGGTGCAGGCGTAGAGCGAAAAAACCAGCGCCCCCATAGCCCGTTCATAGGGGAAATAATCGTCGCAGGTCCCGTCTGCATGGGACCCCTTATCAGCGAACCGTATCCCCGCAACCGCAATCTCCCGCATTCGCTCAAGGTTATAATAGCGGTTCCCAGGGTATGACTTCTTGTACAACAGGGCGAAGGGCAGCACAAACTCCTGGCTCATGCCGCAGGGGAAATCCAAGGTCCGGTAGTGCCAGTACTCCCGATCAAAACAGCCGTAGGTGGGGCTGTAGGGATTCCTGTCCACCAACTGCACCAGGTGGGGAATGTACCTTAGTGCCAACTCAACGTATCTGTTCCGCATTATTACACCGACTCTCTGTCACTTGGCGTGAAACAAAAAAAGGCCTGTTTTGTAAAAATCATGCCGATTGTCTTTTTCGAATGTAAACAAATAAGTACCAGCCCCACCGTTCTGCGATGAACTCGTGGATGAAAGCCATTCCTCTATCAATCAGATTCAGCTTTTTCTTGAATGGCTTATAGGCCCCCCACGATGTCGCGAAACCGTCAATGGCGAAATCCCGGAATAATCTCGCACCGTCTCTTTTGGAAAACACTCTCGAAAGAGGGTTTTCAATCCCCCCAAAATCCGTCCCCGCGTTGATGATCTCTTTCGTTGAAGGCCATTTATCGGACACATACGCTTTCAGCCCGGGTCTTCTAAACAAGAGTGCCCTTTTTAGAGACCTCGGCAATATGTAGAGAAGATACATCTTTAAACGCAATTCGACCATGATATTCCACCAAAAAGCAACCGAGTGCTTATGATAGATCATGATGCTCCCCCCCGCCCCGTTCCTCAAGACCCTGTGAATCTCTGACACTGCTTTTTGAATATCAGGGGTATGGTGGATCGCTCCAGAGGAGTGTATGAAATCAAATGATTGATCTTTGAAAGGAAGTTCCTCCATATTTGCCTGCACCAAGTCCACCCTCAAATTTCTCGCTTTAAATCGATATTGAGCCAGACTCAGACCTTTGCTTGTCAGATCCACAGATGTCAAGAAAGCACCAGAACGTACCAACTCCTGAGCGTTGTATCCCTGACCACAGCCCACATCGAGCACACGCAAACCGGAGACCAGATGCATTCGGTACTTTTCCCTGAGCTTGGGGGAAACCCTTCCCGTCCGTCGGTCACGTTCTTCCAGAAATTCTTCGGGCTTATCTTCAAGGTGCTTGATTTCATCATAGCCTGCAGGGTGCTTTTCCCAAAAACCTCGAATGTCTTCGATGTCAATTCTGTCTTCTTGCCTATGTGGCATCTTTATTCGCCTTCGCTTGATATAGGGGAGGAATTGCTCACATCCGATTTTGCAAAGCGGTATTTCCCGGAAGCTTCCTTGGCGATTTCGTCCACAAAGAAAATTTCGAATTGCATCTGGCCTCCGGTGTATTCCTTGAACCTCTTATCAACCAAGGCCGCGATGTCTCCATTGTCGCATCTTTCCGTGGGTACGATTCGGACCACGGCACGATCTTTGTGGGTTTGATGAACCTGAAAATTGCTCACCTCATCGACATGCTCGTAAAAGAATGTTGTGAACCTGTGCCCATAAATCTGGGATCCGTCCGGCAACACAAACATATCGTAGATTCGACCCGTGACCTCGCTCATCAGCGGCAACCCACGACCGCAAGCGCATTTTCGATCCAGCACGGCAGCCATATCTTCGTTCTGATATCGGATCAGCGGTGCTGCATAATTTTCCAAATCAGTGACAACCACCCTGCCCACGCTCCCCGGAGGCACAGGCCTGTCCTGTGCATCCACCACTTCTATTGTCCTCATGTCCGCATTGATATGCAGCCCGTTTCGTTCTCTGCACTCAGCGGCATAAAAAAAGACCTCAACTGCCCCATATTGATTGTAAACCTTGCTGTTAAAAACCCGCTCAATCACCTCTTTTTGAAAATCATGAATCGGTTCCGACGTCAGCCAGATGGCCTTTGGGCAAAAGCCTGCTCCCCCGTTTTCCTCTACATGCCTGGCAAAGGCGGTCATGGCGCTGGTGTAACTGATAATGAGATCCGGTCTGAACCGCCGCATAAGCTGATGAAACCCCGCCATTTTTTCACGGGTCATGGTAAAGGCGTCCAAAAGCACATAATTTGAAATGAAGCGTTTCCATGCGCTCTGCCTCGTATAGACCATCCCTTCGTTCAGGGGATTCAATCCCCAGATATGCGCCGTCTTGATCCCTTGCTTCAGTCCCCAGGCACCAATGGTCCTGAAATGAAGTGCTCCCATTTTGAGGGCGTTTTCCTTGTCATGAAACAACATTACCGGTACACCGGTCGAACCGCCGGTGAACTTCTTGACAAGCCGCGTCTCAGCCACCCCCTTAGCCACCATCTGCTCTATATTTTCTCGTACATCGGCCTTCTTGATGATCGGCAGCCGTGCGAAATCATCCGGCCTTTTCAAATCGCTCGGATGGAATCCAACAGCATCATACTTTTTCCGGTAAAACGGGCAATTCTCGTAGGCATGGGAAACGACTTTCTGCTGCTTTTCCCAGACCATGGCCACAATCTGGTCATGGCTCAGCCATTGTTGCTGTTGGATTGCGGTGAATGTTCGCCTGACATCAGGCCTTGTCAAGTTTCTGAGCGTCCGCAGGGTCCGCAATAAAAAAGGAGTCATGGGTAATGCCTTTCGACCAAGGAAAGCCTCCTGCCGAGGTTATCCGCATTTTATACATCGCACTTGTTTTCTGCATTCTCTCCGCTGCCAAAAGCCTTTACGAAGGCATCCTGAAGGCCCAGCTCCCTCCTCCTTGCCAGCCAATATTCCGCCACTTCCCGGGCAGGTGCCAGCCATGCGCCCATATCCAAAGCCGCCTCTACCAGCGTCTGCTAACACGATCCCCAACCGGGATATTTTTCCTCGTCAAACACATGAGGGTGGAAATTCAACACGGCCACGCCTAACCGCCGAGCAATCCATTGCTATCGACACACCCCTAAAAAGGACATATTCTTTTCACTTCTTCAAATATTTTGGTTACCAAAATATTATGCCCCTCTGCCGATAAGTGAATGCCATCTGGAACCAGAATCTGAATATTTGTATCGTCAATCCAGGATTCCGTTTCTACGAATGAACATCCCTGCGACTTCGCAACTGCCCTAATTATGGCATTATATTTAGGGATATTAGCCCTTGATCCAGGCAGCAGCTTTTCTATCCGATCAGTACATGGATTGATTCCAAGACATATGATAATAGGATAAAATTCTTTTTTGAGCAGTATTATCAGCTTTTCATACTTATCTTGAAAGGTGGGCATGGGGTACCACGGTGACAGGTTGAAAGTCGAAATTAATCTGGGAGCGGCATAGTAGTTGATCAAATTAGCAATTCTACCCCTTATCATTTTTTTAGCTCTATTTTCATCTAGTATCAATCCGCTGAGCGCAGGGAAGAGAGAGCGTGGCACTAATCGCGGCAAGCATTCGTTTATCCCAAGATTTATAATCACAATATCAGGCGACACCGCGAATAACTGATCGAAAGTTCGATTTAAACACGATCCAACGGTTTCAGAAAGTTGACACAAATTGTGAACAACGAATCTTCCCTTTCCAAGTTCGTAGAGGCGTTTGGCGTAATTCTGCTGTTCTCTATTATAAGTTGGCGGTCTTACCCGTTGACCTACAGAGTTACCTAGAATTGCAATTACCATGAATCCATTCCCTACTTCCACGTTTGCAGACTATAAGCCAACAATTCAACACAATGTTCTGAACTGACCTCTCATCTATTCACAGCCGGCAACTAAAGAACTCAATAGCGCAGTCTTGATGCACAATCTCAAATGCATGGCCTCCATCATGGACTATCGCCTCATACGTTCTTGCGATGTCCTTTGTTTTTGATTTTGCCAGCACCTGTTGAAAACTTTGAGGTATGCCAATTATCGGAAAATTAAGATCATTTTTTCCTGCAATCATCATGAACGGCCTGGGCGCAATTCGCGCGCACAAATCGTCCATATCGCAGTAATTGAGAACACCTGGAAGATAAACACCGAAATTGTGAATGACCTGATGGTCGATCATCGCTCGCCAAGTGCTCAAACCTGCGGCAGAAACGCCAGATTTGAGCCGCTCATCGAAAAGCATAAGCAAGGGTGAAAGGGTCCCTCCCATCGAATGGCCGATCACGCCGATGCGATCTGGGTCTACTATATCACTGCGGGATGCCATGTAATCAACTGCACTTGAGAGATCGAAAAGATGAATTCCTGCAAGTGTGGCCCCATGCAGAAGCAGGGTGCAGAAGATAAAACGCTCCATATCCTGCACCCAAGGCGTCCTGTCGGCCACCGGCTTAACCTGCCTCTCCCCGAAGCCCAAGAGATCAATGGCAAAAACTACAAACCCTGCCTCCACGAGCCTCAAGCCATAACCATAGGTGGGGTTGCCGCTTCTGGTTTTGAATATCTTTTCTTTTCCTTGCTCGTAATTGCCGCCATGCCCATGGATAGCTATAACTCCCACGCTGTTTCGGTTCTCTTCAGCATACGCCAGTACTCCTGGAATTCTGTACCCAAAGTCCCCAGTCAAGACAACCTGCTCTAAGACCGTGTTTCCTGAACGGGTTACCGAGACAATTTCGCCTGCTGTTTCACCTGTTCTTGGCAACCGGCCAAGGCACGCAAGAAAGGGATGTAGGCTGCATAAATTCCCGTCGGCTTGCGCCCCCATATTTATGGCTTCGAGAACATTGCCGAACGGATAACCAACGCCTTCAATTCGCGTGCCTTTGTTTCGAAAGCCACAAACCGAAGACGTCATGCGAGCCCCCCTCTTTAGAATTGAGGACAGGGAATGATGTGCCCACCCGCGTGATCTCAAACGGCAACCTTCCGCATTGTTCTCAGCTTAAACAAGAATTGGGTGAATGGATAAGAACCAAGTCCCAGACGCACGAAAAAGATGGTACTGCCCAAACACAGCAGCAAGCTCAATACAATTTTGTATCCAAGGTTGGAGAAGCTCTCAAAGATCCAAATCTGGAGGAACATGAGGACAAACGCCGCTGTTGCCATGGAAAGGGTGGAAGACACACGTAACCCGATTGGTTTCGCGCGTTCGCCGAAGTGCGTGACAGCCACATTCCCAGCCAAATGGCCCAGGCAACCGGCAATCGAAGCCCCGAGAATCCCCAAGACAGGGGTAAGAAGCACATAAAAGCCTAAGGCGACTATGGCGCTGATGACAATCGCTGCCGTTAGATAAGGGCTTTTTTTGGCAAGGACAAGACCCAACCCCGAAACCCAGTAGATGCTTGAAAAGAAAATGCCATACGCTACAAAACCAACTACCTTATAGCCTGAATGGTACTCTGGCGGTGTCATTAAACAAAGCACTGGCACGGATACCGTTAGTAACAAAACAGAGCCAAGCGAGCCGGCAGCCTTCATACCTCTGTCTGCAAGTCTGTAGAATCGATCCGCATCCGGTTTATCCTTGATCGACAATGCGAAGGGCGCCCAGGCAATACGAAAAGCAAACATCAGTAGCAGCATAATGCCGGCCACCCGAGTGCCGACCGCGAAAAGCCCCAAATCATGGGCGGATAGCCAGTGTAAAATGGAAATTCGTTCCACATACCGAATTCCCCAGAGAGCAAATTCTGCCGGGATCAAAGGGATGCCGAATGCGAGCATGCGCTTTGTCAAAAAGAAGGATGGTCGTGACTTGAAGCAGTGGTGCGTAAGGGAAAAAGAGAAGACAATGGAAAGGAGTGCAGCCCCAACACCGGCGAAAAGATATCCCGAAATACCTTGATCGAAATAAAACACCAGGACGAGGATAAGGATAACGCTGACGCCGAGGGATAAAACAGATGTCGTGAAATAAGCCCACGGCTTAAAAAGCAGGCGGAGGAGGCTTAAGAGATTATCCTTGATCGGAACCAAGAAGCCGGTTATTAGGACAACGACAACCCAGTGATAAGGCACTTTAATACCAAAAAGTACAGGGAACAACCGATCCGCCCATCCGACAGCGATCAGCAACAAGAAAGAACCCCAAAGCAAAATAAACAGAAAATTGCTGGTAACTATTTCGCCCCGCCTTCCGTCCTCCTGATCATGAAAAAAAGCGACCAAAGACGCATTCATGCTCAGCATAACAAAGCCGGAAAAAATGGAACTGGCGGTATTCAGCAGTTCTAGGTTGCCGTAGTCTTCAGGTGTAAAGACCCGCGCCAAGAAAGGCAGGAGAAGGAACCCTGCAATTTTGCCAAATACCCCTGAAAGACCATAAATTAGGGAATCCTTGCTGACTCTCTTAAAATAATGCCACATAGCTGGTCAGGCCAAAAGCTCCGAGACTCTGCTTACCTCGATCTCCATACGTCTATTCCACGACAATAAATTCTTGTCGGCAAATGATCTTGCATTGGAGGATAGCGTTCCACGAAGCTCCTGGTTGTCTAATATGTGAAGGATCCTGGGCGGCAATTTTGCGCGTATCTCTCTCAAATCAACCAGAAAGCCATTCACCCCATCCGTCACAATCCCATCGAGTGATCCGTCATTCATGCTAACGACAGGCCGGCCGCATTCCAGGGCCTCTAAAACCGTATTGGACAGGTTGGACCAGTCATTGCAATTTACATAGACATCGCAGGTATTCAGAAACCTGTACACGTCTTGATGGGGTACAGGTCCTGAGAAAACAACCCGATGGCCAATCCCGATGCGTTTGGCGTATTCTTCGAGTTGGTCGCGGAGTGGGCCCCTGTGGGCGATCACCAGCCAGGTGTCCGGTAAAGCCTTGAGTATTTGGGGCATAGCCCCGATAATGCGATCGTGCCGCTTCCACTGGCTGAGTTTACTCAGGGTCAAGATGATGCGCGTCTCCTTGTTGATCGGAATCGAATAGGGCTCATAGACTTCACTTTTTGTCAGGTGAGGCTGATATATGTCCTTTCGAATGCCGTCTAACATAAAAAGAATGCGGTCTTTTGGGTGGCCCAGTTTCAGGAGGACCTCCATCCCACCGGTTCCATCGTTTTCCATCACGTACAGGTCGGCAGGAATCTGGGTGCCTTTCAGATGGTAAGGATAGAGCTTTTTTGCTGTGCCGTCTTGGAGAGGTTTCTTTAGAAACGTACCCTGAAACCGATTGAAAAGAGGCAGGCCAAGCGTGTGTGCCACCTGCTGGGCTACGGGGGTTGCCATCACTTCATAGCCGCAAAGGATATCGAACGGGTGTCTCTTGTGAAGGGCCATGGCCGCACTTCGCAATCGTTGATTGAAATAAGATCGGTAGATCCTGTTGGCCGCACCGTTGTTGGATGCGGCAGGGAGGAAATCGACGATAATATCAGGTGCCGGGGGAAAGTCTCTTGCCGGTTCGGAGACCACGCACTCCTCGTTCGTTTTTGAATCGAAAAGGATGCTCTTTGCCTTTCCGGCTATTCGGAGAAGTGAAGACGCCATCGAGACACGCACCACCTTAAGATGTCTCATCAAATCGCCAAAAAGATCATTAAGGTCGGCGAGGTTGGTTTCCTGTTTTTCGTGTGTAAGAAAAACGACGTCGAAACCGCCGCGAATATAGCCCTCAATGGCACGGAAAAGGAGCTGGTTGCCGGCTCGAAGCATGTCCTGATCGGAGATGACGAGCATCCTTTTTCTGTCGGGAGATATCATCCGCTGCTGCTCAACGCCTTCTTTCTGAGCTCGATGGTCCTTCTCAGCCCTTCCTCAAACGGTATGGCCGGCTCGTACCCAAGAACTCTTTTGGCTTTGCTCAAGTCGGGAACCCGCCTGGGGATATCCCTGTAGCTGCCAAAGACCTTTTGCATGGGAATGAGATTTGTCTTGAGAGGCTTTCCGGTGTCTGCCAACTTATGGATAATGCGTGCACACTCCAATACGCTGCACTCCTCGGTATTCCCGATATTGATGATCTCCCCTACCGCAGTGGGGGTTTCCATAGCCAGGAACGTTCCGCGAACTGTGTCTTGCACATGGCCCATGGAGCGAGTCTGACTGCCGTCCCCATGGATGACGACCTCTTCGTCTTTCAGTATCCAATCGATAAAGAGGGGGATATGGCCTCCGGACCATGAGAAACTCGATCGTTCGGAAAAGCACCCGAAATATCGGAGAACCACCACGGGAATGCCAAAATCCTTGCCGTAGGCGAGGGCGAGGTGTTCATCATACAGCTTGCTGACCGCGTAGGCCCATCGTTTGGCCGTGCTCGCGCCGAGGAGCAGATCGCCTTCTTCTTTGAAGGGGATATCCGGAGACATTCCGTAGACGTCAGAAGTGGAACCCAGAATCACCTTGCAGCCATTCTGCCGGGCTGCTTCCAGAACGCTCTCTGCGCCTCGACTGTTTATCGAAAGGACTTCCGCACCGGGTTGATCCTCCGCGATCTTTTTTCGTGCAGCCAAGTGAACGATGGCGTCCACCCCTTGAGTCAGCTTTAAAACAGCCTCTCTCTCGCATACATCCATTTTGTGAAACTCGAGGCGGGGGCTCCCAAAATGCTTGGACAGGTTTTCCAGTCTTCCGTAAGAGAGGTCATCAATTCCGACTACGCTGTATCGGCCTGTGTCCAGAATATAATCAACCAGATGCGACCCAATGAGGCCGGCCGCCCCGGTCACCATCATTACTGGATGCTTCCGCTCAATCATCAATCATGTCTCCTTATCCTCCTTGTAATTGCTGGGAAGACGACGGTTGATCAGTTCAGCCAGAAGCCCGATCACGGCCACCTGAACGGAGGCCATAACGATAACGACTGTACTGACATCCGCCAGTCTGCCCAGAACGAAGTTCGAGAAAAGTCCCCAGCATAACGCAACTAAAAACAATAGCCCGCTGACAGGAAGAAATATCTTGAGCGGTGCAAAATACAGCCCTATGCGAAGGATCAATTGAATGAAGTTCAATGTGTCTTTTATTGGGCTGATCTTTGAGCTGCCCTTCCTGGCGTAGTAGTCTATGGGGACGTAGGTTACTTCGTACCCATTGGCCAGCATCCCAAGGGTGATGGTGGTGGTAAATGAAAACCCGTCCGGCAGGAGATTCATGAATCGCAGGACCGTCTTTTTTCTAAATACCCGAAGTCCTGAGTTGATATCCGGGATATTGCCTCCGGCGATCATACTGGCAAGCCTGCCGATAGCCCATTTGGCAGGTCTGCGCACCAGGGGAATAGCTACATTTTGCCCTGTGCGTGCGCCCACAACCATATCGGAGCCCTTTTCGAGGAGAGCGACCAGATCCGGAATGCGGTCATTGGGATAGGTGCCGTCCGCATCGGTGATGCAGATGGTTTCATACCGTGCGTGGCGAATGCCGGTTTTGAGTGCCGCACCATAGCCTCTGTTTACTTTGTGCTCGCAGACAATGACACCTTCGACCCCGGCCGCAATGGCGCCTGTCTGATCTGAAGAACCGTCGTTAACCACAATAATTTCGTATTCAAGCCCCGAGGCGGCCAGGATCTCCTGCAAGGGAGGTAGAACAGGGCCGATTCCCTTTTCCTCATTGTAGGCAGGGATTATGACGGATAAGCCGCTCTCCATCTACACCTCGCTTGTAGGCCGGATATGCCAGGCCCTTTTGCCAAGGGCTTTTAACACCAACCTTGGGGCTTTGTCACCAAAATGATGGCCATAGTCTCCCCTGGATGTAATCCAGGCGCCTGCCCTTACCACCAAGAGAAGGCCCGCTGTGATGACGATATCCATGAAGCAATTGATTCCTAAATACGGCACCGCGGCCATGTGGAATCGGCTGGAGAAAGGAAATAAGAGCATGATCCCGTAAGGAGAATTTTCATCAATACAAAAGTAATCCAGAGCAAGATGACACAATAGTAACGTCGTTGACAGGACAAAGACTCTGCCTCGTCCAAATTTGATGTTCAAAGACGGCACCAAAGACAATAGCCAGGATAGGAACAAACAAAAAATGATGGAGTGGGTGAAAGTCCTGTGCCAGATAGCACGTGTCGCACCAGCCACATAAACCGGCACCAAGTCTAGGTCCGGCAACAGGCTAAATCCGATGGCGACAAGATAAAACAGTGTTGAATGTCTGCTACCCCGCTTCCTAATCACCGATGCCACTGCCAAGCCGGCGATAACATGTGGAATGGGCGATGGCATAAAATTACTTGAACTTATATGCTCGTTGTGGGGCTAAGGTTAACATTATTCGCCGGACAATGCCAAGTGCCGCATAACCGTCGCCGTAAAGGGGCGGATGCTCTGAAAACGGACGAAAACTCTGAACAGCCTGGAGGATCTTTTGGAAATCAGCTCCCGTCAGCACATTCCAACCCGCCCCCACTGTCTCCACCCACTCAGTCTCATCACGCAGGGTAATGCACGGCACCCCCAGCCAGTAGGCCTCCTTTTGCATGCCGCCCGAGTCGGTGAGGATTATACGGGCCGACTTCTCGAGGGCGATCATCTCGAGATAGCCCACAGGGTCAATCAATTTTGGATTTCGGATTTGGGATTGTGGATTTAACAGACCGAACTCTATCATCCTTTGGCGGGTTCGCGGATGCACAGGGAAAACAATGGGTTCGTCTATCTGGGAGAAGGCCGAGAGGATGTTCGTCAGCCGTTCGGGGTCATCGGCATTTTCCGCCCGATGGACTGTGGCAAGCAGATACCCTTTAGGGTCGAGCCCCAGATCCTTGAGGATAGAGGATTGCGCCGTCTTTTCTTTGGCAAACAGCACGGCATCAGCCATGACATCGCCCACCAGTTCGACGCCCTTGGTAATCCCCTCCGCTTTCAGGTTCGCTCGGGCGGTTTCGCTGGGGCAGAACAGCAAATGAGACAGATGGTCGGCAACCACCCGATTGATCTCTTCGGGCATTCGCCGGTTAAAACTCCGAAGGCCGGCCTCCACATGGGCAATGGGGATGTGAAGCTTGGCGGCCGCAAGGGTACCGGCCAGGGTTGAATTGGTATCGCCATAGACCAGAACCCAGTCAGGCCTTTGCTCCAGAAGCACCTTTTCAATGGCCGCCAGCATGCGACCGGTCTGATCGCCGTGATTTCCTGAACCGATTCCGAGGTGGTGCTTGGGCTCCGGGATCTCCAGTTGCCTGAAAAAGATGGCGGACATCCCGTCATCGTAATGCTGACCGGTGTGGACAAGGATTTCCTGAATGGCGGCCCCTGGGTTGGCTTTATTGTGCTCGGCAATGGCACGGGAGAGGGGCGCTGCCTTGATGAATTGGGGCCTGGCACCAATGATCGTAGCTACCTTCATGTTTTTGACAGGATTAGGAGGATTCTCATGATGTTGTTTACAGAAGGAAACAAAGGGAAGAAAGTTTGTTCAGACAGGTTTGACGGGATTTTGAGGATTTTTTCTCCGCGAGGAATTCATATCTGGTCAATCCTCTTGATCCTGTCTAATGATTTCTTTTAGCCCTTGTTCCTCTTTTGTGTAGCCCTTTCTGCAGGCGAGGCAGTCGAGGCCTTCAGTCAGACGTTCTCCGCACTGGCACATCCAGCCAACGGGGCGGGCCGGGTTGCCCAGCATGAGAGCGTGGTCCGGGGCATTGCGGGTGACCACAGCGCCAGCGCCCACAAAGGCATACCGGCCGATGGTGGTGCCGCAGACAATGGTGCAGTTGGCACCCAAGGTGGCTCCGTGCCTCACCAGAGTCGGCCGCACCTGATCCATTTTCCCGATCTCGGCACGAGGGTTGTAGATGTTGGTAAAGACCATGGAAGGTCCGCAAAAGACGCCATCTTCAAGGGTGACGCCTTTGTACACCGACACATTGTTCTGGATTTTACACCCTTTGCCGATGGACACATCCGGTCCGATGACCACGTTTTGACCGATGTTGCAGTTCTCTCCGATCTTCGAGTTGGACAGGAGGTGGGAGAAGTGCCAGATCTTGGTGCCCTTCCCAATCTCCACACCGTCATCCACTACAGCACTCGGATGAACAAAATAGGTTCCTCCATCCAACCTCCTATTCATCCATCCATCCCTGCCATCCCGCTTCCGTTCTACCCCTCTCACCCCCTCATCATCTACTCGTCCTTGCTCTGCGCCTTTGGGTCTTTGCGCGAGATCAATCCTTTCGCCGGTGTCGAGAGAACGCTGCGCCGCGTTCAGCACCTGAAGCACCCGCAGGCCCTCAGCCCCGTCCGTTCTGGGCCGGGATCCATTGGCCATACAATGTAGGAAATGCTCGCACTCCATGCGAAGAGGTTCGGCTTCGGGGATCTCTAGCCTCTCGGCCTGGGCCTTGACCGGGACCGGCAGGTTGTTCTGCCAGGTGATCTGGTGTGGGTAAAGGAGCAGTTTGTCCGCCCAGGGCTGGGTGTCGTCAAAGACCGCCATCTTTTTGTCGCCCACCACCACCAGCTTCTGTTCCTTGAAGGGATGGAGCCACGACACGAAGATATGGGCGTGAAGTCCGGAGGGGAATTCCATGTGGGTGGTGGTGACATCCGCAATCTTCTTGTGGAGATAATTGGCACCGGTGGCGGACACGGCCTCGGGTTCTTCGCCTGTCAGGGCCAGGATCATGGAGATGTCATGCGGGGCAAAGGACCAGAGGATGTTTTCCTCCCGCCGGATCTTGCCCAGGTTGAGGCGATGGGAGTAGATGTAGTTGATGCGGCCCAGATCGCCGTTGTGGGCCAGTTCTTTGAGCCGGATAAAGATGGGATGGTACTGGAGGAGGTGTCCGACCATGAGCACCCGGTTTTGGTCCTGACTGAGCCGGATCAGTTCCCGGCCCTCTGACTCATCCAGTACCAGGGGCTTTTCCACGTACACGTGTTTGCCCGCCAAAATCGCTTCCCGGGCCAGGGTGAAGTGGGTCTCGGCCGGGGTGGCGATCACCACGCCCTGGATGTCGTCCCGGGACAGGACATCGTTCAGGGCCAGGCAGGCTTCAAGGCCGGGGTATTGGTCCTGGAAGCTTTGGAGCACGGTTTCGTTCTTGTCGCAGATGAGTTTAAGGGCGCCGATCTGATGATAGTTGCGCACAAGATTCTTACCCCAGTAGCCGGAGCCGATAACGGCTATGTTGTTGGTCATGGTTGCTCCAACGAGTTTATGTAGTAATGGGGGACGCTGCTATCTAGCTGCGTTGCTCCAGCAAATCCCAAATTCCATCATCTTTGTATTCTATTGGGGGGCGCTGGCAGGTTTGTAAGGGTATTCATCTTCTTAGGCAGCCAATGTAATTGAACCGGTAGAGTAGGGAGGGGGGTAATCCCCTCCCCCTCTTCAAACCGGACGTGCGGGTTTCCCGCATCCGGCTTTCCTAAGGACTCTCGCCGAAAGCATGCACAGTTATGAACCAAGCGGTCTTATAAATAGATCAACCCCAGTCGCGCAAATTGCGCATAGAAGGTCGTTCCTTTTGGCGGTCGCCAGGGGCGCTGACTTCGGCGAGAAAGATGGCAATAGAGCCTTTCACGGACATACGCGTTAA
>Ga0172371_10001151_pt1 | contig 41634 bp, 28 predicted proteins | sample Lak12m_FD_114543 | JGI IMG/M metagenome (GOLD analysis project Ga0172371, IMG submission 114543) | Freshwater microbial communities from Kabuno Bay, South-Kivu, Congo - kab_022012_12m | ecosystem: Environmental > Aquatic > Freshwater > Lake | place: Democratic Republic of the Congo: South-Kivu... | reverse complement strand
GTCTATAAATAGGCGCCCGATTTCACCTGAACGAGGTTTCGATGACACCCGAAGATCTCAAGTCGCGCATCTTGGAAGTCAAGGATTTCCCCAAGCCCGGCGTCGGCTTCAAGGATATTGCTCCGCTGGTCCTGGATCCCGCATCGTATCATTTTACGATCGACAAGCTGGCCGCCTGGGCCAGAATCCACCGGCCCGACGTCATCGTCGGCATCGAGTCCCGCGGGTATCTTTTCGCCGCCCCGGTCGCCCGAGACTTGCGGCTCGGCCTGTCGGTCATCCGCAAGAAAGGCAAATTGCCCCGCAAAACCGTCTGCGTCCAGGCCCCCAACGAATACGCCGTCGAATATTTCGAGATGCACGAAGACGCCCTGCTGCCGGGTCAGCGGGTCGTCGTGATCGACGACCTGATCGCCACGGGATCGTCGTCCATCAGCGCCCTCAATCTGGTCAAGCTGTTGAAAGCGGCGCCCGTGGGCTTCGGGGCGGCGGTGGACCTGGCTTTCCTCAAGGGAATCCCGGCGATTCAAAAAGCGCATCCCGAGGTGGATATTTATCATCTGATCCGGTACGAATAAATCCTTGTCTCCGGCTGTCCGGGTCCGGCCGGCCTACATTTTCATTGACAGCCCGTCTGTCGTGGTATAGAGTGAACCGGTTTCCGCAACGGGAATCCCCGCCTCATTAGACAGCGATTCATCGGGAAAAGGAACTTTTTCGAGGAAGACTATGAACGAGCCTGCGACTCCGGATAAATCGGCGAACTTGAAAGCCCTCATCTCCTCAACGCATCCCCTGCCGCCGCTTCAGATCGGGACGAGGGTCGCGCACCTGCCGATCGTCCAAGGCGGGATGGGCGTCGGCTTGTCCCTTTCCGGCCTGGCGACAGCGGTCGCCGCGGAAGGCGGAATCGGCGTCATCGCCGCGACCGGCATCGGCATGATCGAACCGGATTACTATGAGCGCCCCCTGGAGGCCAATCTCCGGGCGCTGCGGAAAGAAATCCATAAAGCCCGGATGAACACCCGGGGGTTGCTCGGGGTCAACATCATGGTCGCGGCCGATGGATTCCTCCAAATGCTTCAAACGGCCGTCGAGGAACGCATCGATTTCCTGTTTTTGGGCGCGGGCCTGCCGATCAAGAACATTCCGGTGACCCTCATTCGCGAAGCCGGGGTGAGCGTCATCCCCATCGTCAGCTCCGGCCGGGCCGCCCGGTTGATTTTTAAATCCTGGGAAAAGCTCTACCGGGACGTGCCCGACGCGGTCGTCGTCGAGGGGCCGCGGGCCGGAGGACACCTCGGCTTCAAACCGGAGGAGATCGACGATCCCGCCTTTCAGCTCGAACGGCTCATTCCGGACGTCCTTGCGGCTCTTCGGGAATTCGAAATCCGCTCCGGCCGAAAGATTCCGGTCATCGCCGGCGGAGGCGTCTTCACCGGCGAAGACATCCACCGGATCCTCAAGACGGGAGCCCGGGGAGTGCAGATGGGGACCCGCTTCATCGCCACCGACGAATGCGACGCCGACCGGCGCTTCAAGCAGGCCTACGTCGACTGCCGGAAAGAGGATATCGTCATCATCCAGAGCCCCGTCGGTCTCCCCGGACGGGCGATCCGCAGCCCCTTTCTCGAGGACGTCTCCCGCGGGGTCCGGAAGCTATTCCGCTGCCCCTCGCATTGCCTGGAAAGCTGCGGCGCGAAGGAAGCCCGCTATTGCATCGCCGAAGCGCTCGACAACGCCCGCCAGGGAAGGCTTTGGGAAGGCTTCGCTTTCTGCGGGGCCAACGCCTACCGGGTGACCTCGATCGTCCCGGTGAAGGATCTTCTGGCCGGATTAAGGCAAGGCTACGCCATCGCTAGCTTCGTCGGATCGGTCAAGACCGAATGCGCCCGGGCGGCAGAAAAAATGAAAATCCTGAAAAACGAATACGGCCTGACCCTCGCCCGGGTTCGGGACGGGCTCCGGGACGAATTCCGACGGATGTCCGGGGAAAACCGGGCGAAATTCCGCGACGAAAAAGCCCGCCTGCGGGAAAAGCTCGTTCGGATTCGGCGGGAGTATCTTGACGCGAAAGCCCGGCTGCGCGAGCTGAACGCCCAGTTGAACGGCCTGGGATCCGCCGCCTGCCCGCAGGGCGCCTGAAGGCGGCCTTTTTCCCCGGCGGCGGAAAAGATTTTCCGGGATTACCGGCGCCGGGCGCCGGCTTTGGCCGCTCCGGTTTTCGGCACGCCGGCCATGATCGTGTCTTCCAGCTCGTCCCAGATCGCCTTGCGCTGACGGCGCTTGTCGATCGGACGGCATTCGTCGATGGCCGCCACCGCGCCTTTTTCCTTGAAGAGGTCGACCATGAAATCGGGCGCCCGGCGGATGCCTTCGCCGACGTTGATCATGATCCGGTCGCCGTTGCGGATGGCTTTGTTTTTCAGCGCTTCGAAGAATCCGCCGATGCCGATGGCCGCGGCCGGCCCGATGCGGACCGAGCGCTCGAAGGCGACCAGCCGGGCGATGAGCGGCGTGGCGTCTTCGTCAAAGGAGAGGATCTCGCCGCCGCTTTGCCGGACGAGAGGAGCGAGAACGGGATACGTTTTCGGAAAGCCCGCGGCCAGAGTGGCGATGCGGGTCTGGGGATTCTGATAAATCGGGTAGGTCTTTTCCCATCCTTCGGGGAAGCTTTTGCTCTTGGCTTCCTTCCAGGCTTCGGCCATCGGGGCGCAGCGGCTGGATTGGGACAGGATGAACCGGGGCAGGGAGCCGCAGAGGCCGAGGGGGGCGAGGTCGCGGCAGCCCTTGGCCACGGCCATCGGGCCCGTCCCGCCGCTCAAGGCCTGGATGTACACCGTCGGGAACTCGTCCATCAACCGGATCCATTCGAGGAGCATCGTCTTTTTCGCCTCGATCCGCATCGGATCGAAATTGCCGCCGGCCAGGGGCATCTTGTGGGCCCGGGCGAAGCCCATGGCCATTTCCTTCGTCAGGGTGTAATCGCCTTTGACCCGGAAAACGCTCTGGCCGAAACAGCCGACTTCGGCGGCCTGCATGAGGGACGTCTTTTCGGGGATGAAGGCGTAAAAAGAAATCCCGGCGGCGGTCAGATAGCGGGCGTAGGCCACGGCGGTGTTGCCGGTGCTCGAGGCCACGAAATGGCGGATCCCGTTTTCCCGAAGGACGCTGGAAACGATCGAGCCGGACAGGTCCTTGAAGGTTCCGGTCGCGTAGTTGTCGTCCTGGCGGTGGGCGTAGACGCGGCAGCGGATCTTGAAGCGGCGGCGGGCGTAATCCTCGAGGAAGCCCCACCGGTCGATCGGCACGAGGCCCTCTCCGGCGGTGACGATGTTGTCCCGGTCGTTGACCGGGAGGATGTCGAAATAACGCCACATGCCCGGAAGCCCGTTGGCCGGCTTCCGGAACAGCTTGCGGATCTGCCCGGCCGAGGCCCGGTAGACCACGTCGGCCCGGTCGCTGCCGCATTCCGGGCAGCGCTGGTCGGATTTGAACCACCGGCCGAAGCCGTCGATCTCGGCCCCGCAGAGGACACAGCGAAGGGTGAATTTCTTCATTTGGGGCTTTTGACGAGATGACCGTGAAGTCCGCATTCGACTTTTCCTTTCCCGGCCCAGCGGCCGGACCGCTCGTCGCTTCCCGGTTCGGGTTTCGAGGTGCAGCTCGGAGGGAAACACCCGATGGAGGCGAATCCCTGATCATACAGGGGATTGGTCGGCAGCCGGTTCTTGTCCACGTAGGCCCAGAGGCGCTCCCGGTCCCAGTTGAGGAGCGGGTGGATCCGGAGAATGCCGTTTTCATCTTTCATGATCGGCTTGAGGTTTTTCCTCGTCTCGGCCTGATCGCGGCGGAGGGCGGAGATCCAGCCCTTGATCGGGAGCTCCCGCCGGAGGGCTTCCATCGGCTCGACCTTGTTGAGCCGGCAGCACAGGTCGGGATCGCGCTCGAAGAGGCGCGGCCCGTGAACGTGGAACTGGTCGGATTTGCGCATCAGCGGGGCGACGTTGTGGGAGTTGAGCTTCCATTCCTTGACGAGCCGGGCCTTGAATTCGAGGGTTTCCGGGAAATGAAATCCGGTGTCGATGAAAAAAATCGGGTAATCGAACGAGATCTTCCGCAGCATGTGGATGAGGACCACGCCCGAGGCCTGGAAGGACGAGGTCATCGCCGTCTGGTAGGGAAAGGTATGGACGGTCCAGTCCAGGATTTCTTCGGGTTCGGCCGCGGCGAATCGTTCGTTGAGTTTCTGAAGCTCGGGCAAAGTGTTCCTCGTTTTCGGAGCGAAGCGCAGCGAATATATAAAACCGCGGCGGCCGTGTCAATCAAACCGCGGCGTCGACAAGCGCCGGCTCCAGGATCCGGACGATCTCGGCTGGCGTCATTTCCGCAAGCTGACCGCGTTTTCCGGCGTTGATCCAGACCTTGGGGCAATCCGCCAGCGTTCGTTCCATGTAGACCGGCAGCTTTTTGCGGGTCCCGAACGGGGAGATGCCGCCAACCTGGTAGCCGGTATGGCGCTCGGCCGAAGCCGGCGGGCAGGGGACGACGGTCTTGACCCCGAGAATCCCGGCCAGCTGCTTGGCCGAAACCTCCCGGTCGCCGTGCATCAGGACGAGCAACGGCGTGCGGGCGTCGGTCTCGAAAACAAGGGTTTTAATGACGGCGTGCTCGTCGACGTCCAGCTCCCGGGCGGCGACCGCCGTTCCGCCGCGGTCCTCGTAGCGGTACAAGCGGACCTCGAATGCGGCTTGCGCTTCCTTCAGGGCCCGCACGGCCGGCGTCATTGATATGTTTGGTGCCAGGTTACTCGTTCCCTTATTTTGTGATTTTTCGTTTTTCATCGTATTCTGACTTGAAAAAGGGGAACGAGTAACCTGGCACCGTTTTTTAAAGTTTTTTGACGCGTTTGGCGATTTTGCGGCGGATCTTTTCATAGGAGGGGGGCGGACCGGTGCGGACGGGCTTGCCGTCGATGAACAAAGCGTCGGCGATGCCCCATTCCTCGTATGTCGGCCGGTCCCACGTCTCATAAAGCCGGAAATCGACCCGGTCGCCGAATTCTTCCGATGCCCGCCGGGCCCGTTCGGTGACCATGTTCATCGCCGGGCACCAGCCGTTGCGGAACACCGTGACCGCCGTTTTTCCCGGCACGGTTTCGGGCTTTTTTTTCTCCCGGATCCAGCGGGGCGGAAGAGCGTCTTCGGCGAACGGCTTCCAGAGCAGGACGGCGACTTCGTTTTTGTCGACCTTGCGGTAGCCGTGTTTTTTAAACCACGAGGCCCGCATGAAAACGGGAAGCGAGACCCCCCAGGCGGCCATCCCTTTGGCTCCGAGCGCCCGGGCGTCGTCTTCGGCCGCGGCGAGGAGAGCCGTCCCGAGGCCCTTTTTCCGCTGGTCGCCGACGCCTTTTCCTTTGTGGGGATGGACCCAGATGCAGTGGATGAAATACAGGTCGCGTCCTTCGGCGAACGCGTGGGCGATCGGCACGTAATGGATCATCCCCGCCGGCCGGCCGTCGACGAGGGCCAGCTTGACCCTGAGGCCCTTCTCCTTCATCCGCCGGAACCAGAGCTCCTTGGCCTTTCCGCCTTCTTTGATCTCATCCGACCAGCTCTCCAGGCAGGCGAGGTATTCGCCTTCGGTTTTTTCGTCAAGATCGATGATGTCCATGATGCCCGCTCCTTTTTTCTTTGCGGATATTATATCCGAATTCGACGCCGGCCTGAACGCGGTCGATTCCGGACACCCTCCGTTCGATTGCGGACGGCCGCCGGACGGATTCCCGGCGCCGCGCGCCCGCAGGCCGCCCGTTCGACTCTGGCATGGAAATTGCATCTTAACGGCGTTAGGTACCTAAACGAGCGAGGTAGAAGATGATTTCCAAAGCGTTGACCGGGGCTTCGACAAAACCGATCGTCCTGGCTATCTTGAGCCGGAAGGAAAGCTACGGCTATGAGATCATCCAACAGGTCCGGGAGATCACCGCCGGCGAGCTGGAATGGTCGGAGCCGATGCTTTACCCGTTTCTGAAGAGAATGGAACGCGACGGCCTGATCAAGTCGCAATGGCGGCTCTCGGACAGGGGCCCGATTCGGAAGTATTACCGGCTGACCCGACGTGGGGAGGCCGAGCTGGTCGCCGAGAGACGGCAATGGCTCAAGGTCCATGCGGCGTTGACGGCGCTCTGGTCCTCCCCGGCCTGAAAGAAACGGACCGATTCCAAGGAGACGCAGGATGTTCGATCTCGAAAGAGCGATTCGGGAATGGAAACGGACGATGCGGCGCAATCCGTCGATCGATGACGGCGACCTGGCCGAACTCGAGCGATACCTGAGGGACAAGGTCGAGGACCTGACCGGAAGGGGAATGAGCCCGGAAGATGCTTTCGGGAAGGCCGAGGAGGAATTCCGACGGGCCGCGGGCCTCGACGCCGCCTACAACCATGCCCGCTCGATCCTCCCCCGGGGCCGGTTTCCCTGGAAGCCGGAGCGATTTTCCCCAGGCCGTTTTTTTTATCATCTCCGGATCGCCCTCCGGCGATTGAGGTTCCAGAAAAGCTATGCGCTGATCAATATCGGAGGTCTGGCCCTCGGCCTGGCTTGCGCCCTGCTTATTTTTCTCTGGGCCCGGGATGAATGGGGCTACGACCGGTTCCAAACCCGAGGGGACCGGATTTATCGGGTGGTCTTTTCGTCGTCCGACGACGGCGACCGCAAGCCGACGAACGCGAACGGCTCCTTCGGCGTGGGGCCGGCTTTGAAAAAGGATTTTCCCGAAGTCCTGGAGGCCGTGCGGATCAAGAAAGCGTCCCAAAATTCGAAACGGTACGTCGGATACGGGGATAAAAAATTTTATGAGTCCCGGTTTTTCTTCGCCGAACCGGCCCTCTTGACCGTCTTCGATTTCCCTCTTGTGAGCGGCGAGGCGTCCTCCGCCCTCAAGGATCCCGGCACCATCGTCCTGACCGAGGCCATGGCCGAAAAGTATTTCGGGGATGAGGACCCGATGGGCAAGATCCTCGAGAGCGATCCCTACAATACCGGGACGCCGATGCTGTTTCGGGTGACCGGCGTGGCGAAAAACGTCCCTCTAAAATCCCACATCCACTTCGATTTTCTCGCTTCCTACGCCAGTCTTCAGGAGGATACGCGGAGCTTTTCCGGATATGCCCAGCATTATACGTATGTCCTTTTGAAGGACGCGGGCTCGGCCGCCGCGCTGGAGCCCCGGCTGCTCGAATTCCTCCAGAGGAACTGGCGGAAGGATCCCTGGTATACGATCAGCCTTCAGCCGCTCCTCGACATCCATCTCCGCTCGGGATTGAGGTCGGAAATCGAACCGGGAGGCAATATCCTCTCCCTTTATATTTTCTCGGCGATCGCGCTGGCCGTGCTTTTGATCGCCTGCGTCAATTATATGAACCTGGCTACGGCCCGCTCGGCCCGGAGAGCCAAGGAGATCGGCATCCGCAAGGCGGTGGGGGCTCCGAAATCCCGATTGGTCCGCCAGCTTCTCGGCGAATCGCTGTTTCTGAGCCTGATTTCGACCTGCGCCGCCGTCCTGATCATCATGATCCTTCTGCCCTGGTTCAACCGTCTCGCCGGAAAGGAGATCTCGGTCGGATCGCTCGCGGATCCCGTCTTCCTTCTCGCCGCGGCGGCCGTCACCCTCATCGTCGGGATCGTTTCCGGCGCGTATCCCGCCTTTTATTTGTCGGCCCTCCGGCCGATCCCGGCTCTCAAGGCAAAAACGGGACAGGGGAGCTCCGGCGTCTTTCTCCGCCGCGCCCTCGTCGTTTTCCAGTTCACCCTGTCCATCGGCATCATCTGCGCGACCTTGGTCGTCCGGGCACAAATGAGGCATATTCAATCCCGGGATATCGGGTATGACCGGGAGCAGATCCTTGTCATTCCCCTGAACAAGGAGGTCCGCCGCGGATTCGAGGCGTTCCGCAACGAGCTGCTGGCAAATCCCGTCATCGAGAACGCCGCGACCTCGTCCTATGTCCCGACCGCGGGAAGCGCGCATTACAATCTGGATTTCGAAGGCGGGAACACGGGAATCACCCAGGTTCTTTATCTGATCGACAGGGAGTTTTTCGCGACCTACGGGCTGCGGCTCGTCGCCGGACGGACCATCGAGCGTCCCTTTTCCGAAGGCGAACCGGCCGAAATCGTGATCAGCGCGGAAAGCGCGCGGGAGGCCGGCTACGCTTCGCCTCAGGAGGCGATCGGGAAGGGCGTCGATCTCGAGGGGTTGAAAGGAACGATCATCGGGGTGGTGAAGGATATCAACATCTACTCGCTCCGCCGGCCGGCCTATCCGATCGTTTACCTCGCCGGGCCGGTCTCCCGGCATGATTACCTTTCGGTGCGATTTCGGGCGAAAAGCGCGCCGGAAGCCCTGGCCCATCTCCGGAAGACATGGCGGATGATGGTCCAAACGATCCCCTTGGATTATGCCTTTCTGGACGAGAGCTTCGGGTTCTTGCATCTATCGGAAAAGCGGATGAGGGACATTTTTTCGGTTTTTTCCCTGATGGCCGTGGCGATCGCCTGCCTGGGCCTTTTGGGATTGGCTTCTTACACGGCCGAGCAGAGAACGAAGGAAATCGGCATCCGCAAGGTGATGGGCGCTTCGGCTTCGGGGATCGCCGTCCGTCTTTCCAAGGATTTCCTCAAATGGGTGGCCCTGGCCAATCTTTTCGCCTGGCCGGCCGCGTATTTCATCATGCAGGGCTGGCTTAGGGAATTCGCCTATCGGATCAAATTCGGCTGGTGGATTTTCCCCGTTTCCGCGGCCTTGGCCCTGGCCATGGCGATCCTGACGATCGGTTGGCAGACCCTGCGGGCGGCCCGGGCGAATCCGGTCGAATCCCTGCGTTATGAATAAAGGCGGCCGACAAAGCGAAATTCCCGATCCCGATCGCGTTTGACCCGGCCGATACGATGTGATACGTTTTTTCGGCCTTGTCCGAAACGATCTTTCGTCGTCTTTTTTCCTTCGGCCCCTCTGACCGGCCGTTCCTCATTTCCCTGATCCAAGGAGGTCTCATGCGTTTCCGCTCCATCTTCCGCACTCCCGTTCTTCCGGCGCTCGTTCTCTTTGCCGCGGCCGGCCTCGCCGCCTTCGCCCAAGCCGTCCCGGCGGACATCTTCAAGTCCCTGAATTACCGGAACATCGGCCCGACCCGCGACAGCGGCCGCTTCGTGGACATCGCCGTCCCGCTTCAACAGAAGCATACGTTCTATGCGGCCTCTGCCTCCGGCGGCCTCTGGAAAACGACGAACAACGGCCAGACCTTCACTCCGCTTTTCACCGGGGAGAAAGTCTTCTCGATCGGCGACGTGGCCGTGGCCCCGTCCGATCCGAATATCGTTTGGCTCGGATCCGGCGAGGCCAACAACTCGCGGACGACGTATTATGGCGACGGCGTTTATAAATCGACCGACGGCGGCCTGACGTGGAAAAACATGGGGCTGCCCGAGTCGCATCATATCGGGCGGATCGTGATCCATCCGGCCAATCCGGACGTCGTCTACGTCGCCGCCCTGGGCCACCTCTATTCCGAAAATCCGGACCGGGGCCTGTACAAGACGGCCGACGGCGGCCTGACCTGGACGAAAGCCCTGAACGTGGCCGACGGAGGCCGGGCGATCGGCTGCGTGGACGTCGTGATGGACCCGTCCAATCCCGACATCCTCTACGCCGCGGCCTGTGACCGGCTCCGCAAGTTCTGGACCTACGACATCGGCGGACCGGGAAGCGGAATTCATAAAACGACCGACGGCGGGAAAACCTGGACGAAGCTGGCCGGCGGCCTGCCCGCAGGCCTGCTCGGCCGCATCGGCCTGGCGATTTTCCCCCAAAATCCCGCCATCCTCTATGCCGAGATCGAAAACGTCAACAAGCCCGGAATGGACGCGGACAAGCGCTGGAAGGAAATCCAGGAGGGGAAGCTCAGCGCGGGGATGATCAACGGGGAAGTCTACCGGTCCGACGACGCGGGCGCGACCTGGATCAAGGTCAGCCCGGAAAAACAAAACATCGGCGGGAATCCGGGATATTACTACGGCCAGATCGTCGTCGATCCGGCCGACGACAAGCACGTGTACCTGCTCTCCGTCGGCGTCCTGGAAACCCGGGACGGCGGGAAAAGCTGGAAGGCGCCGTTTGTCTTCGGCGGCGACAACCACGCTCTCTGGATCGATCCGGCCGATTCGGCCCATATGATCCTCGGCTATGACCACGGGCTGGGCGTCACTTGGGACGGAGGCAAAGGTTGGGCGCATCCCGACAACCTGCCGATCGGACAGATGGTCTCGGTCGATTTCGATAATGAGCGGCCGTACAACATCGCCGGAGGCCTGCAGGACAACGGTTCGGTCATGGGCCCGTCCACCAAAAAGGGCGGCGGTTCGATCCGGCTGGAGGATTGGACCGTGACCGGAGGGGGAGACGGGATGATGAACGTCTTCGACCGCAGGACGAACCGGTATCTGTACAATGAAAGCCAGTTCGGCTCGATCCAGCGTCTCGACCTGGCCACAGGCGAGGCCAAGTCGATCGCCTACGAAAAAAAAGACGGGCTGCGGTTCAATTGGAACTCGCCGATTATCGTTTCCGCCCACAATCCCGACGTTGTCTATCATGCCGGCAACGTCGTCCTCAAATCGGTCAACCGGGGCGAAACGTGGACCGAGATCAGCCCCGATTTGACGACCAACGATCCGGCCAAGCTGCCGAACAAAACCGGCGGCGACGGCAACATCCAGGCCTGCACCATCACCTTCATGGCCGAATCGCGCCTCCAGGCCGGTTTGCTCTGGACGGGGACCGACGACGGCCTCGTCTGGATGACCAAAGACGACGGCAAGAATTGGACGAAAGTCAGCGACAATATCGCCGGCCGTCCGGCCGGCTACTGGGTCAGCCGGGTCGAAGCTTCGCCTTCCGATCCGGCCAGGGCTTATGCGGCTTATTCCGGATTCCGCAACGACGACTTCCGGCCGTTCCTCTACATGACGGCCGATTCCGGCGCGACCTGGACCGCGATTTCCGGCGGCCTGCCGAACGAGACGGTCAACGTCATACGGGAAGATCCGGGCAATCCGAACCTGCTTTTCGCCGGAACGGACGGGGCGGTTTACGCGTCTTGGGACGGAGGAGGGCATTGGACGAAGATGAAAGGCAACATGCCCACCCAGCCCGTCCATGACCTCCAGATCCATCCCCGCGACCGCGACCTGATCGTCGCCACCCACGGCCGGAGCGTCTGGATCGCCGACATTTCGGCTCTCGAGGAAATCACGCCGGAAGTCCTGGCCGAGGACGTCCATCTGTTTTCCTGCAAGCCGGGCTATCAATGGTCGTCCGGCCCGACGAAACAGACCTTTTCGGCCAATTATTCGGGGAAAAGCGCGCCGGTGGGGATTGCCGTCCAGTATTATTTAAAGAAGAAACCGGCGGGCGACGTCCTGATCCAGGTTTTCCAGGGGGCGGTGAAAATCAACGAGCTGCCGGGGACGGCCGAGCCGGGGCTCAATTCGGTGATCTGGAACATGGCGAAGTCCCGTCCCGGCGGCCTGCCTCCGGCGGGCGCGCGTCAAGCGCCGGTCAATATCGAAGACATCCCGGAGGAATACCGGGAGCGGTTTATGCGGATGCGGTCGGGGCCTCCGGTCGGAGAGGGAGAATATAAAATCGTCCTCCTTGTGGAAGGCAAAGCCTATTCGACCGCGGCCGAAGTCCGGTTCGATCCGGACGCAGCCCGCTAAGCCGCAAGTAAACAAGTTGAACGGCTGGAGCGGTTCTTTACATGAAGACCGGCCGGCCGGGATGGCCGCATCCCTTAGCGGGGAGCCGGGCGGACGTGGCACGTTTATTGCTTTAAATTTAAGGCAGCGACCATGCTTGAATTGAAGGGGATCACCAAACGCTACGCCTTCGATCCGGCCGTCGATCATGTCAGCTTCACGGTCAGCCCGGGGGAGGTTCTTGGATACCTCGGCCCCAACGGAGCCGGCAAGTCCACGACCATCAAAATGCTGGCCGGTTTGCTCGATCCGACCTCGGGGGAGATTCATTTCGAGGGGAGGGACGTCCGGGCCGACCTTGTGGCCTACAAGCGACGGGTCGGCTACGTCCCGGAGCAGTCGGAAATCTATCCGTACCTTTCGGGCACCGACTATCTGCTGCTCGTCGGCCGCCTGCGCGGCCTTCCCGAATCGGAGCTGCGGGAAAAAGCCCGGGCGTTTCTCCGCGTTTTCGATCTCGACACCGAGCGGGACAATCCCATCAGCTCCTATTCCAAGGGGATGCGCCAGAAAGTCCTGATCTCCGCGGCCCTGCTCCACGACCCGGATCTCCTCCTCCTCGACGAGCCGCTCTCGGGGCTGGACGTGACGACCGGGATGGTGGTTCGGGATCTCGTCAAACGGCTGGCCGAGGAGAAAAAGACCGTCATCTATTCCTCGCACGTCCTCGAAGTGACGGAAAAGATCTGCACCCGGGTTCTCATCCTGGACAAGGGGAAAATCGTGGCCGACGATTCGGTCCAAAATCTCAGGGCGCTCATGAATCTGCCTTCCTTGGTCGACATCTTCAACCAGCTCGTCAGCCATGAGGACACCGACGCCGTGGCCCGGAACCTCATCGCCGTGATGCAAGGCTGATGGCCCTCCGGGACTGGTTCCGATTCGATTTTCTCAGCTGGCGGCTGTCCGAGCGGCCGCGGCGGTTCGTCACCCTCGTCCGCCATTTCTTCATCCGCTTTTTCCAGAACGACGTCATGCCCTTCGAAGACCAGATGAAGGAAAAGCTGTACCTTCTGCTCGCGGTCCTGGCCACGATCGGGTGGTTTTTGACGTCGATGCTTTTTTCGCCCTATGTCTTCGACGCCGACTACGGCCAGTCCTGGCTCCAGAAATGCGAGCTTCTGTCGTTTTACATGGTCCTGCTCGCCTTCATCACCCTCCTCGAATGGGACGCCCTGTTCATCGACCGGCGCGATTACGCCAACCTGGCCGGCCTGCCGGTCAGGGCGAAAACGATCTTCCGGTCGAAATTCGTTTCCCTGCTCTTTTTCGTCCTGCTGTATACCGCGGCGGCCGACCTCCTCTCGGGCTTCGCCATCGGTTTCTTTCTCCCCCAATGGATGGGCAATTCCATCGGGGCGTTTTTCCTGTTGCAGGTCGGACAGCTGGCGGCCATGGCCCTGGCCTTCTATTTCATCTTTTTCCTCATCCTCAGCCTGGAGGCGGTCCTTCTCTTTCTCCTCGGCCCGCGGTTGTTCCGGCCGGTTTCGCTGGCCGTCCGCTTCGTCCTCATCACCGCTTGCTTCGCCTTTCTCGCCGCTTTTCTCGTCAATCCGACGATCGTTTCGGACCTCTTTGATAAAATCGCGGCGTTCCGGAGAACCGACCGCTCCCTTTTTCTGGCAATCCCTCCCGTCTGGTTTACGGGAATCTATGAGAAGATCATCGGCCGCGGGCTTCCCCTCTATGACGCCGCCGCGATCCGGGGCATCGTCTCCGTGCTCGCCTTGGGCTTTTTTTCCTATTTCGCCGTGGGCTGGACGTATCGCAAACACATGCGCAAGTCGCTGGAAGTCCGCGTCCGGAAGCCGATGTTCCGGCGGACCGGCGAGGGGGCGGCGCGGATTTTCGACGCCCTCGTTCTGCGAAATTCCGTGGATCGGGCCGTCTTCCATTATTTTGGGAGAACGCTCAAAAACAGCGCCCGGTTGAAGCTCCGCCTGGCCGGGATGATGGCCGTCGCCCTGGGCTTTCTCATGGTCATCGGCGCTTCGACGACGATTTTTCCAGGATCGGCCAAGATCGCCGAGCTCAACGTGATCGGCATTCCGATCGTCCTGGCCGCGGCCCTGCTGGTCGCCTTCCGGTCCGGGGTCAATGTCCCTCTCTCGGCGGAGGCAAACTGGGTTTTCCGCCTGACCGAGACGCCGCCCCGGAGGGCTTATTTCATCGCTCTGAAAAAAGCCGTATTTTTCTACGGCCTTCTTCCCCTGTTTATCGCGATGTTCGGAGTTCACGCTTTTCTCTGGGGACCGGGGCCGGCCGCGCTTCATGCCCTTTACGGACTCGGCTGCTCGCTCTTTTTCCGGGAGATCCTCTTCTGGAAGTACGCGAAAATTCCTTTTTCCTGCCTGGTGGTTCCCGGGAAAGCCAAGGTCCAATATTTTTGGATCGTCTATCTCGTGGCTTTTTTCCTGACCGTTTCGATCCTCAACACGATCGAAAGGGCCTTGTTCCGCCATCCTTCGTCCTTCCTGGCCTTTTTCGCGGTGGCTGCCGCCCTATATCTCGGGATTGCCTTCTACCAGCGCCTGTTCGTCTATGAGAAGTTGACGATCGTTTATGAAGAAGAGCCCGAGCCGCTCATGGTGACGCTGGTCAAGGCATATTGATAAGACTCCTCACCGGCGTTAAGATGAATGTCCACATGGAAAACGAAACCGCCGAGATCAAAAACAAGCTCGAGTCTTTCGACCGGATTTCGCTGGCTTGTCTCCCGACTCCTTTGCGGAAGCTCGAGCGGCTGACGGCCGAGCTCGGCGGTCCGGAAGTCTGGATCAAGCGCGACGACCTGACCGGGCTGGCTTTGGGCGGGAACAAGTCCCGCAAGCTCGAATACATCATCGCCGACGCCCTGGCCAAAAAAGCGGACGTCGTCGTCACCTGGGGAGCCACGCAATCCAATTGGGCCATGCAGACGGCCGCGGCCGCGTCCAAGTGCGGCTTGCGTCCGGTTTTGGTCCTTTTCAAATCCTATGACCTGCCGCCGGAGATCGACGGGAACGTTCTTCTGAACGTGATTTTAAACGCGGATATCCGGATCCAGGAAGCGGTCAAGGGCAAGCTCGTGATCCAGGAGATCGCCGTGACGGCCGCCGAGGAGGCTGCGGCGGAATACCGAAAGGGCGGGAAAAAAACGTACCTCGTTTCAAACGGCGGATCCGTGCCGCTTGCCGGCGGCATGGACCGGCCGCTGGGGGCGGTCTCCTACGTCGGGGCTTTTCTCGAGATGCTGGAGCAGACGGAAGCGCAAGGCTTCCGGCCCGACGCGGTCATCCACGCGACGGGCTCCGGCGGAACGCAGGCCGGTCTCGTTTGCGGCGCGCGTTATGCCTCGCCGGAAACCCGGGTCATCGGCATCAGCGTTTCCGATCCGAAGGAGCCGTTTGCCGCGCTTGTCGGCGGAATCGCCGAGGCGACGGAGCGGACGCTGAACCTGGAAACCGGGACGCGGCCGGACGACGTGGTCGTCCTGGACGATTACCTGCGGGACGGTTACGGGATCGTGAACCGGGACGTGGCCGGGGCGATCCGGTGGCTTTTCCGGACGGAAGGCATCGTCCTGGATCCGGTCTATACGGTCAAAGCGTTCATCGGGATGGTCGACCTGATCAAGAAGGGCGCTTTCCGCAAATCCGACCGGATCGTCTTCTTCCATACCGGCGGAACCCCGGCCCTTTTCCCCAACAAGCAGAAGATCGTGAATTGTCTCGGCTGAGCCCCGAGCTCCCTCACCGCCCGCCCGAGCTCTTCAGGTATTTCAGAAGCTCGCTGTCGGTCGTCAGCAGAAGCCAGGTGTCCTTGATCAATCCGGCCCGGTAGGTGTCGAGCGATTTCATGAACTGGTAGAGCTCGGGATCGAGGTTGTAGGCCGAAGCGTAGATCCGGGTCGCCTCGGCGTCGGCCCGGCCCTTGATCTCCTGGGCCTGCTTGTAGGCCTCGGATTGGATCTTTTTCAGCTCCCGCTCCTTCTGGCCGCGGATCTCGGCGCTTTTCCCGTCGCCCTCGGAACGGTACATGGAGGCGATCCTCTGCCGTTCGGCGATCATCCGGTCGAAGACTTTCTTCTGGACTTCCTCGACGTAATTGACCCGTTTGATCCGGACGTCCTTGAGCTCGACGCCGAACTGGGGGGTGATCTTGGAAGCGTTTTCCAGGATGATCGCGGCCAGCTTTTCCCGGCCGGCTTCGATCCGGGCGGCGACTTCCGTCGGATCCAGGACGGCGGCGTCCTCGGAGACCTCGAAGACGCGGTTGTTCGACCGGACGATTTCGATCAGGTCGAACTTGGCGATGGTGTTGCGGGTTTCGCCGTCGACGATGTCGTCCAGGCGGGAGTGGGCGTTGCGTTCGTCCCGGACCCGCTGGAAGAACACCAGCGGATCGGCGATCCGCCAGCGGCAGTAGGTGTCCACCCAGATGTATTTCTTGTCCTTGGTCGGGATCTGGTTGGGATCGCCGTCCCAGGCCAGCCAGCGCTTTTCGAAATAATTGGCCTTCTGGATGAAGGGCATCTTGAGATGAAGACCGGGCCGGAGGACCGTCCCGCCCACGGGTTCGCCGAACTGGGTCACGACGACCTGGTTGGTTTCGCTGACCACGTAGACGGCCCCGCCCAAAACGGCCAGGAGAACCAGGGCGCCGGCCGCCCACAGCAGGCGTTTCGTCCGGGCGTTCATTTCTTCACCTCCTCGCTCAAGTTGAGAAGCGGGAGAAGGCTTTTCAACTTGTCGTCGGCGATCACTTTTTTATTGATCTTGGTCAAAATCTCGGTCATGGTTTCCAGGTAGAGGCGCTTGCGGGTGACCACCGGCGCTTTGGCGTATTCGCGATAGATGGAGACGAACCGGCTGGCGTCGCCCTGGGCGTTGTTGACCCGCTCGGCGGCGTATCCTTCGGCTCCCCGGACGACCTGCTCGGCCTCGCCTTTGGCCTTGGGGATTTCCTGGTTGTATTCGGCCCAGGCCTCGTTGATCTTCCGTTCCTTTTCCTGAAGGGCTTCGTTGACGTCGTTGAAGGCCGGCTTGACCGGGTCGGGCGGATTGACGTCCTGGAAGATCAGCTGGTTGACGTCGATCCCGATCTCATAGAGGTCGCACAGCTTCTGGAGCTCGTCCTTGGCCTCGGCCGCGATGCGGGCCCGGCCGGTCGTGATCGTCTCGTCGACGGCGTTGTCGCCGATGACCCGGCGGACGACGGCTTCGTTCATGTCCCGGAACGTCCGTTCGGCGTCGCGCATCTTGAAGAGGAATTTGTAGGGATCCTTGATCTTGTACTGGACGATCCATTCGGCGACGACGACGTTGAGGTCGCCGGTCAGCATGATCGCCTCGGCCTCGGCGTCGGCCGGCGTGGCATACGTGCTCCGCTCTCCCGCGCGGACCGTCCGGAACCCGAACTCGAGCTTCAGCTGCCGCTGGACCGGGACTTTGGTCAGGGCTTCGATCCCGAACGGGAGCTTGAAATGGAGTCCCGGGTCGCTCGTCCGGACGAACTTGCCGAAGCGGAGGATCACGCCCATTTCATCGGGCTCGACCTGATAAAACGAGCCGGCCAGGACGGCGATGAGGACGATTCCTCCGATGAGGTACCAGACGAAATTCTTCGGCAGTTTTGGCAGCTTGGGCAGCTTGGGCATCTGGACGTCCCATTGCTGGAAGGGATTCTGATTGGACATACGCTCCTCCTCTCCTTGCGATCTTTATCATCATACGGGAATCAGGGTGGAAAGTTAATCGTCCGCCTATTTCCAGGCGGCCATGAGCTGTGGCAGGTCGGAAAGGTCGGCGCCGGCGATCCGGAGCTTGGATTCGTCCACGTCGCCGATCGTCTTGAGCCCCGATCCGGTGATGACGAGCACGGTCCGGGAGCGGGGAGAGATGCGGCCCTGTTTGGTCCGTTTGGCAAAGGCGGCGAGGACCGTGGCCGAGGCCGGGTCGCAGAAGATTCCTTCGTATTCGGCCAGCGTTCGTTGGGCCTTGAGAATCTCGCCCTCGCCGACGGCCGCCATCTCGCCGCCGTTGGCGGCCAGCATCTTTATAAGGGCTTTCCCGCCGGGCGGATAAGGATTGGCGATGGCGTGGGCGATCGTGCGGGGCGAGCGGACCGGTTTGATCGCTGTTTGCTTCCGCTCGAACGCCCGGGTGATCGGAGCACAGCCCCTGGCCTGGACGCCGATGAACCGGGGCAGGCGGCGGATGAAGCCGGCCCGTTTCAGGTCGACGAAACCGCGAATGAGGCCGATCAAATGGCCGCCGGAGCTGACCGGGACGAAGAGGATTTCGGGAGCCCGGCCGCCGAGCTGCTCGAAGATCTCGTAGGATGTGACTTTGTAACCCTCGATCCGATAGGGATCGACGGAGTTGATGAAGTAGAAGCTCAGAAGCCGTCCGATTTCGAAGCTTTTCACGAAAAGAAGGGCGTAGTCGCCCCTGACCTTGATCACGTTGGCGCCGTGGATGCCCGCGGCCAGGATTTTTTCCCTGGGCGTATCGTCCTTGACGAAGATGACGCTGCGAAGGCCGGCCCGGGCGGCATAGGCGGCCGTGGAGCCGGCCATGTTCCCCGTCGAGATCGTCCCGACGGTTTCAAATCCCAGGGCCCGGGCGACGTGAATCGCGACGACCGAACCGCGGTCCTTGAAGCTTCCGGTCGGATTCATCGCTTCGTTCTTGGCGAAAACGGGCGGAAAATGGAAGGCCGATTGCAGCCGGGTCAGGGCTTGGAGAGGCGCGCCGCCTTCTCCGAGAGAAAGATTTCGATCGAACTCGGCCAGGGGAATGAAATCAAGATAGCGGGAGATGCCCATCGGTTCCCGGCGGCGGATTTTCGGCGATTTCGGGATGAAGGCCGAAACGAGCGGATCTCCGCAAACGGGACAAAACAGGCTGCGCACATCGGCCGGATACGTCCGGCCGCAGATCGGGCAAAGGAGGTTCTTCATAGGCGCCAACGGTATCGGTCGCCGCGATTATACCTTATCCTGGATTATTCATAAATATTTTAAGATTCTTATATATTATTTGTTATGATTAAGATAAAAGATTTGAGTATTTACCCTACGGGCGATGCTTTGCTCACCCTGTGAGCCGAAGCAAGTCCCACACGAACCTTGTGAGTCGGGGCGAGCCGATATGGCCGCATCTGCTTCGTTGCGAAGGGCTCGCAGTGCGACTAGCACAGCTTCACCCTCCGCGCCTCGCATTTACGGCCATCTCGACTCGTGCATAATCCAGGTTATAATAGCGGCGGGCAAGAAATGCGGGCTAAGAAGATTTTTTCGGTCGATCCGGACGTGAGGCCAATGACATCGGCTCTGAACGCCGCGGTCGCGGCCGCTCAGGGCGGAGAGGTTCCGGTAGGAGCGGTGATCGTCCGCGAAGGGAAAATCATCGCCCGCGGCGGCAATCGCCCGATCCGGACTTCCGATCCGACGGCTCATGCCGAGATCGCGGCAATTCGGGCGGCGGCGAAAAAAGCGGGAAACTACCGCCTGACGGGGTGTGATTTATACGTGACCGTCGAGCCATGCGCCATGTGCCTCGGGGCGATCCTTCAGGCAAGGATCCGGCGGCTGGTTTATGGAGCGGCCGATCCCAAGGCCGGGGCGGTGAAATCGATCGTCCGGTTCCCAATTCACAAGACGAACCACAAGCTTGAGATCCGCGGAGGAGTGATGGCCGAAGAGAGCGCCGCCCTGCTTCGCTCGTTTTTCCGCGCCCGGCGTTCATAAATCGGTGCCAGGTTACTCGTTCCCCGATTTTTTCGCATGCCGAATGACCGATGGAGGATTGGGAAACGAGTAACCTGGCACCGATTTTTGCTTCTTTGGCGTTTGCGGCCGCTTCCGCTATAATAAGGCGCTCACGCGGAGAGGTGACCGAGTGGTTGAAGGTGCCGCTCTCGAAAAGCGGTGTGCCCGTGAGGGTACCGCGGGTTCGAATCCCGCCCTCTCCGTACCAACAGGAAGATCGCCTACCTCCAGTCCTCCCCTAGTCCTAGGGGAGGAAGGAGGAGTAGAGCATTGAGGAGCTTCCCGTGTCCATTCCCATCATTCTGACCGGCTTCGGGAACGTCGGCAAAGCTTTTGTCCGGCTGCTCGTCGAAAAACACGAGGACTGCCGGATCCGCTACGGCCTGGATTTCGACCTGACCGCGGTCGTTCGAAGAACCGGGGCCTGGACGGCCAAGAAAGAGGGCGAATTCTTCACCATCGCCGATCCGGCCGCCGAGCCGATGGAAGCTTCTTCGGGCTGGGCGTCCGGGATGAGATTTTCCGATGCGCTCGGCCGGGCCCGGAAACCCGGCGTTCTCGTCGAGTGCACGCCGTCGAATTGGCGGACGGGCGAACCCCAGCTCGCTTATCTTCACGAAGCCCTGGACAAAGGGTGGTCCGTCGCCGCCGCAAGCAAAGGAGCGCTGGTCGTCGATTTTAAAAATCTGGCGGCCAAAGCCCGAACGCACAAGCTGGCCCTGAAATTCAGCGGGGCGACGGCCGCAGCGCTGCCCACCCTTGACGTGGCGACCATTTCCCTGGCCGGAGCGAAGCTCCTGAGCTTCGAAGGGATCTTGACCGGGACGACGAATTATATTCTCAGCCGGCTGGAACAGGGGATGTCGTTCGAAGCCGCCCTCAAAGAAGCCCAGGCCAAGGGGATCGCCGAGCCCGATCCGTCGATGGACGTCGACGGTTGGGACACCGCCTGCAAGACGCTTCTCCTGGCCAACGCCGCGGCCGGGACCGAATTTACGATCAAGGACGTCAAGGTCGAAGGAATCCGCCATGTGACGGCCGGCGCTTTGGCCGACGCCCGGACGGCCGGCCATTCCCTCAAGCTTCTCGGCCGGTTTTATGACGATGCGGGGAAATACCGGGCCGAAGTCAAGCTCACGCCGGTTCCGCCCTCCCATCCGCTGTTCCGGCTGACCGGAACGACCAAGGGCATCGTCTTCCGGACGGACACGATGGGCATGGTGGCCGTCACCGACGGCAAGTCTGATCCGCGCGGCACCGCCGCCGCCCTCCTCAAGGACATCATCAACATCTATCGCTGATTTGGCAGAACGGCGGTCCGCCGCTCCTCAAGCCGGAGACGCGTCTTAAAAGGCGGAATCGGGAAGACGGATTTTCGCCGCCCGGCCGTTTGCGTAAGCGTCCCATCGCAGAAACTCAAGGCCGATGCCGGCCGCGCCCTGCATCAGGCCCGTCTGGGCGACGAGAAAATCGGGACGCGTTCGATGCTCCGCCTGGATCCATTTCAACCGGCCGTCTTCCGAAGCGGCCTTCGCCCGCAGCGCCGTCATCATCCGGCGGCCGAATTCCAGGTGATCCTTGTTCCGGGCGAGGGGATAAAGATGAAGGAAGAAATCGGCCACGCCGGCCAGGCCGCAGCAGAGGCCGGCGTTGTTCCAGAACCCCGGCGTTTCCTTTTCGGGGATGCCGCTTGTCATCAACGACCGGGCTTCCCGGTCGATCCAGGACGACCAGGCCGGATCGCCCGTCATTTCGGCCAGATGCCGGAAGAGATTCGCCGTCCCGACGGGGCCGTGGCACCAGCCGAGATAATAAAGATCCTTGCCGTCGGGCTCATGGTGGTAAATCAGGCACGTGTCGCCTTCCGTCGAGGCGATCGACAGAAGATATCGGGCACCGGCGAGGGCCGCGTCCAGGTATTTCCGGTTTTTCGTCGTCTCACAAAGCCGGGAGAGAAAATAGGCGACGCCCGCGGTTCCGTGGGCGAAATTCGGCATCAGGCGCGGGTAGGATGGATCCATTGCCCAATCCAGGCCGCCGTTTTTCGTCTTGGCGATTTCGAGGAGGCGGTCGCCGGCCCGGGCGGCAAGATCATCCCATGCGGATTCGCCGAGCTCCTTTGAGGCATAGAGCAGAAACAACCCCGTGCCGGCCGTACCTCCGATGATGTCCGTGACCGTGCTCCATTCGACTCCATCCCCGGCATTCCGGGCGAGGGAACGGATCCGGGCCAGCGTTTCCTCGAAGCCTTTTCGAAACCGGGCTTCGCCGGTGGCCTTGTAAGCTTCCTCGAGGACGAATCCCCATCCGGCCAAGCCGGAATAGAGCGACGGATCGTTTGCGGCGGGAATCCTGGGGAGAAGGGAAGCGGCTCCATCCCGCGCTCTTTCCAAAAACGAAGCGGCTTCGGTTTTGAGCCCTCGGGCTTCGGCCGCGGCCGCGGCCTCAAGATAAAAAAGAACAACGCCGGGGGTTCCCGAATAGAGGGACGCGTCCAATGTCTTCGGATCGGACGGATCGGGCGGCCATTCGAGCCCGTCCTTCGTCCGGATGGAGCAAGCCTCCAACCAGCGAGCCGCTCCCATGGCTGCTTGCCAATAGGATTCGTCGACGGTCGGGACGGGACGTCCCCCGCACGAAATAAAAGCAAAAAGGAGAACCAGCGTTGTTCCCGCCGCGATCAAGACGCTTTTCATCTTGCGGCCTCCGGGCGATTTTCCTTCATGATACTCCGCCTCCCAAGCCGCGTCGAGTCACGCATCAAAAAGCGCCGGGCGTCAGGCGAAAGGCCGAGCCGTTTCTCTCGTTGAAGAGCCGTTTGAATATTCGAAAAAATTGACGCCGGCCCGGCGTTTCTGGTAACTTAATGCTTCCTCGATCGCGTTTTTTGCGGAGAGGTGTCCGAGTGGCTTAAGGAGCGCGCTTGGAAAGCGCGTGTGCGCCGCAAGGTGTACCGCGGGTTCAAATCCCGCCCTCTCCGTACCTGCAGGAAGGCCGCTTTCCGCTAGGCCGCCCCTAGTCCTAGGGGCGGTAGGTGGAGTAGAGTCGTATATAGAAAGGTCTTGAAAGCGGCCTGGTCTTATATGCCCAGGCCGTTAGACCGGAAGTCTTGAGGGCGTTCCGGTCTTATCGGCTTAGGTTTTTAGCCGGAAGGAGCTTTTCATGAATACCAAACAGTACATCGCCGTCGAAGACCGTTACGGCGCCCACAACTACCACCCCCTGGATGTTGTCATCAACAAAGCCAAGGGCATCTGGGTCTGGGACGTGGACGGAAAGAAATATCTCGACTTCCTCAGCGCCTATTCGGCCGTCAACCACGGCCACAATCACCCGCGGATCATCAAGGCCCTCGTCGCCCAAGCCCGTTCGCTGTCCCTGACCTCGCGCGCCTTCCGCAATGATCAGTGGCCCATGCTGGCCAAAGAGCTTTGCACGATGACCGGCTACGACATGGTCCTGCCGATGAACTCCGGGGCCGAAGCCGTCGAAACGGCCGTCAAGACCGCCCGCAAATGGGGATATGAGAAGAAAGGGATCCCCGAGGACCAGGCCGAGATCATCGCCTGTTCCAACAATTTCCACGGCCGGACGACGACGGTCATCAGCTTCTCGACCGAGCCCCTCTACCGGAAGAATTTCGGACCCTTCACCCCGGGCTTCAAGATCATTCCCTTCGGCGACGCCGAAGCCCTGGAAAAGGCGATCACGCCGAACACGGCCGCGTTTCTGGTCGAGCCGATCCAGGCCGAAGCCGGCATTCTCGTGCCGCCCGCGGGATATCTCAAAAAAGTCCGGGAAATCTGCTCGAAAGCCGACGTCCTGTTCATCGCCGACGAAATCCAGACGGGGCTGGGCCGGACGGGCAAGTTGCTGGCCTGCGAGCATGAAAACGTCAAGGCCGACATGGTCGTCATCGGGAAATCGCTCGGCGGCGGATGCTATCCGATTTCCGCCTGCTTGGCCGATGCCGACGTGATGAACGTCTATCAGCCCGGAACCCACGGCTCGACGTTCGGCGGAAATCCCCTGGCCTGCGCCGTCGCCCGGGAATCGCTCCGGGTGATCAAGGAAGAGAAGCTCATCGCCAACGCGGTCAAGATGGGCAAATACTTCACGGCCAAGCTGCGGACCATCAAGAGCCGGCACATCAAGGAAGTCCGGGGCAAGGGCCTGTTGATCGGCGTGGAGCTTTATCCGGAAGCCGGCGGAGCCCGCCGGTTCTGCGAGGCCCTGGCGGCCGCCGGGCTCCTTTGCAAGGAAACGCACGACAACGTCATCCGGTTCGCCCCGCCGCTGGTCATCGGAACGAAGGACCTCGACTGGGCTTTTGAGAAGATCAAGGGCGTTTTCGCCGCCCTCGAAAATTAACCGGCCCGGGGGCGTCCTCCGGGTCGAGCGCGGAAGCGGAAGGCGCTTCCGCGCCTGATCGAACCGAGGAGGTTCATGATGCGTTCTCGTGCCTACCGTTCGATGCCTTCCGACAATTCCGTGGAGCGTCGCGATTTCCTCAAACACGGCGCCGCCGCGGCGGCCGCCCTGGCCGCCGTTGCCGCGTCCGGCGTCGGCAACCGGTTCCTTTTCGCCCAGGAATCGGGGCAGACCGCTCCGGCGGCCAATACGCCCCCGCCCCGCCCGAAAACGAACATCGAAGACGCCCTGAAGATCCCCCGGACGAAAACCTCTCTTCCCGGTCCGTTTCCCGGCCGGGTCGTCGAAGTCCACGATCCGGCGGCCATGCCGGACGGGAAAGTCAACGGCGAAGTCGTCAAGACCATGTTCGAAAAGGGGATCGCCGCCCTGACCGGCAAAAGCCCGAAAGAGAGCTTCCCTCTCTTGTTTTCCAAGGACGACGTCGTCGGCCTCAAGGTCAATCCGGTCGGGCCCGGCCTGATCAGCACCCGGCTCGAGCTGGTGGACGCGGTCGCCGGCTGGCTCGAAGCGGGCGGGATTCCCCGGAAAAATATCATCATTTGGGACCGTTTCGACTACATGCTGACCGACGCCGGATTCACGGCCGAGCGCTTCCCGGGGATGCCCATCGTGGGGCTCCAGACCATGGACGAAGCCGCGGCCGTGGCCGCGTCCGAGAACAAGCCCGCCGACAACAGCAAATGGCTGAAGGCCGACGGGACGCACGTCAGCGTGCCCAATTTCGACCTTGACAGCTACTACTGGGCCGACGTCGACGGGCCCAAGGACCTGGCCTATCTCAACCAGCACGTCTTCAACGGCAAGCATTCCTATTTCGGAAAGCTTCTGACCCAGCGGTTGACCAAGATCATCAACCTTCCGGTGTTCAAAAACACCGGCAATGCGATTTCCATGGCCACCAAGAACATCGGCTACGGGGCCGTCTGCAACACCAACCGCCTCCACAAGCCGTTGTTCCTCGACGTCTGCGTGGAAGTCCTGGCCTTCCCGCCGGTCCGCGATAAAATGGTCCTCAACGTCACCGACAGCCTCCGGGCCCAGTACGAAGGCGGCCCGGATTCGAACGCCAAATTCGCCTATATCGACAACCGGATCTATCTGGCCACGGATCCGTTCGCCCTCGACATGGCCTGCCAGAACATCATCGTCGCCAAGCGCAAGGCGATGGGCGTGCCGGTCAACGAGAATCCCCGGTTCACGGAATACCTCCGTTATGCCGAAAAGCTGGGGCTGGGCGTGGTCGATCCGGAAAAGACGGTTTTAGTCAAAGCCTGAGGACCTGCCCGGAAATCAGATCCGCGGCTTGTACTTCAGCTCCCGGAAAGTGACGGTGAACGCCGTCCCGCGGGACTGGTTAACGGTCAATTTCGCCTCCAACTGTTCGATGAGCAGGTTCATGATCTGAAAGCCGAAGCTTTTCGGGTTGCGGCTGTCAAAATCATCCGGCAATCCGATCCCGTCGTCGGACACCTGGATCAACACGAGATCATCGGGAGTCCGCTTCATCCGGACCGAGAGGGCGCCCTTCCGGCCGGCCGGAAAGGCGTGTTTCAAAGCGTTGGAGATCAGCTCGTTGAGGATCAGTCCGCAGGGGATGGCCGAATTGATGTCCAGGGAAACATCCTCGAAATCCGTTTCCAACCGGATGTTTTCCGGATCGATGACGTAGACCTGGAAAAGGTGGAGAACCAGCGTCTGGATGTACCCGCCGAGATCGATGCGGTTCAGATCGGAGGCGCGGTAGAGCTTCTCGTGGACCAGGCTGAGGGACCGGATGCGCGTCTGGCTGCGCTTGATGAGGTCCCGGACGTCGGGGGAGACGCGCTCGGCCTCGAGGTTGAGCAGGCTGGAGATGATCTGGAGGTTGTTTTTCACCCGGTGATGGACTTCCTGGAGAAGAAGCTCTTTTTCCCGCAGCGACGTCGACAGGGCCAGGTAGGCTGTTTTGGCCTGGTCCTCAGCCCGCTTGCGTTCGGCGATGTTACGCATGCTGCCGACGATCTTCTGCGGCCGCCCCTCGGCGTCATAGACGATTTTTGAGGATAGGGAGCAGGGGATCAGGGATCCGTCGCGGTTGCGGAGCATGACTTCGTAATCCGTGACCTGGCCCTGCTCGAAAATCACTTTCATGAAGGCGTCGCGGTCCCCGGGCGCTTCGTAGAAATCAGACATGGACCGCCCGATGACGTCCTCGCGGCGGAACGCTTTCGACGACAGGACGTCGATCGACGGACTGACCTCCAGGATCGTCCCGTCGAGGGCGGTTTCATAGTAAACGTCCTGGATGTTCTCGAAAATGCTGCGGAATCGCTCCTCGCTCTCCTTCAAGGCCGTTTCCGCCGCTTTGCGCTCGGTGATGTCGCGCGTGATGCTGAGGATGTGAGGCGCGCGGTCGATTTCGATCATAGCCGCCGACATCAGGCCGACGCTGATTTCGCCGTTCTTCCGCCGGAATCGCGCTTCCAGGTTTTCGACGAATCCCTGAGTCCGCAACCCCTCGACCAACCGGCGGCGATCCTCCGGATCGGCCCAGATTTCGATCGCCAGAGACGTGCGTCCGGCGACGTCCGCCTCGGTGTAACCGGTCAACTGGGTGAATCCTTTGTTGATGGAGATGAACATCCCGTCGGACAGGCGGTTGATGTTGATGGAATCGGGGCTTGTTTCGAACGCCTTGCGGAATTTCTCCTCGCTCGCCCGGAGCTCTTCCAGGGCCGTCTTGATCCGATTCTCGGCCTGTTTGCGTTCGGTGATGTCGATGGTGAATCCGGCCAGATAGCGCGGCTTGCCTTCGACTTCGATCGGAAATTTGATCGTCGTGTAGAACCGGCCGTTCAATTCTTCATCGACCACGACGATGCGGCCCTCTTTCAAAATGCGCAGATCGTCGGCGATCATGGCCTTGGCCAGATCCGAGGGGAAGAGGTCGTCCATGGTCTTGCCGAGCGCCTCCTCGACGGGAAGGCCGAGCATGTCCCGATAGTTCGCGCTCAGGCGGATCGCCCGGATGTTTTCGTCTTTGAAAAACATGTAGACCGGGCTGTTGGTCATGAACTGTTCGAAAATCGCTTCGCTTTCCCGGAGCGCCGAGAGGGCGGCCGTCGTCCGGGCTTCGGCCCGTTTCCGCTCGGTAATGTCGGTCAGGACCACGTGGATGGCCTGGCCCCCTCGGTCCGGGAACGGGGCGGCCGTGGCTTCGACGTCCACGGAGACGCCGTCCAGGCGGATGATTTTTTCCTCCATCTGCGAAACCGGGCGCCCGGTTTTCAACATCCGCCCGATGCGGTCGCGGATCAGCTCGTGGAAGTCCGGGTGAAACAGCTCGAGAGGATTTTTCCCCAGCAGCTGCTCGGGCGACGTTGCGCCGAACAAGCGGAGACAGGCGTCGTTGACCAGGACGACCCGGTTGTCCCGATTGACGAGAATGGCCAGGGGAGCATTGTCCACCAGCGTCCGGTAGCGGGCCTCCACCTCCCGCTGGGCTTCTTCGGCCAGACGCTCCCCGGTGATGTCCCGGGCGGTGGAGAGGGCCCCGGTCGTCCGTCCGTCCGAATCCTTCAGGGTTCGGCACCACCAGGCGAGCAGGCGTTTCTGGCCGTCTTCTCTCCGCTGCCAGCTTTCGACGTAAATGACGTCTTCGGCGCCGTTGAACAGCGGCTGGACGGTTTGGTACGTATTTTGTTCGCCTTCGAAATAGCAGGAGGCCTCCTTGCCGATCACGTCGTCGCCGAAAAATTCGCGGCCGGGGCCGTTGGCCCAGACGTAGACGTGATTCTGATCGACCTCCATGACGATTTCGGGAAGAGCGGACAGCAGCGCTTCCTGCCGGGCCGAAATCGCCTGAACATGGCGGGCCGCGGCCAGCCGATCCCGAAGAACCCGGACTTTCTGCTTCCTCTGAATCGTCCCGATTCCCAATCCGATGGCGAGGAGCGATAGGGCCAAAAGGCCGAGGTTCCAGAGAAGGCGCTGCCGAATGGGCGCATAGACTTCCCGGGTTTCCACGCGGGCGATCAAAAACCACGGCGAGTCGGGAATGGCCGAAAGATAAGCGAGGGCTTTTATCCGTCGATAATCAACGCCTTCAACGATGCCTTCCCGCCCTTCGACGGCCAGGGCGGCCAACGTCCGGGCGGAAATCGGAATCCGCAGGCGGAGCGCGGAATTTGTTTGAAAGCGGACGTCATTGAGAAAGAGGACGTCGTTTCCCTCTCTGCGCACAATCAGAGTTTCGGCCGTCGCGCTGGCCGCGGGCCATTGACGGATGAAGGGATACAGGGAAACCGCGGGATCGATCCTCAAGGACAAGACGCCTTCGGCGGCGGCCGGCTTCCCCTCGGGAAAAACGGGAACGAGCAGGTTCAAAAAGGGCTTTTGCTCGATCGGATCGAGATATAAGTCCACGATGTCCGCCTTCCCCAGCCGGAGAACCTCAGGCAGCCGCGTATGGACGGCGTCGGGAACGAACGTCGATCCTTCGGGGAGGGCGATTATTAAGGAGCCCTGCCGGTCGAGGACTTGGATCCGGTCGTAGACTCCGACGTTCAGGTATTTCCGCAGCGAATTCCGCAGGGACAGCCGCGTCCCTTCGTCGTTTTCGGCCTGGATGGCGCGGCGGGAGAGGATGGAGACATAAACGCTTTGCTCCAGGAACGACGCATCGATGAGCCGTTCCTTCCGCCACTGGGCCAATTGGCCGGCCTTGAGCCGGGCGATGGAGGAAAGCTCGTTTTCCGCCTCCGTCTTGAAATTTTTTGCATAACGGAGGATTTGAATGACTCCCGCGGCCACAAGGATCGCGGCCAGCGCCAGAAAAAGCCAAAAAAAAGTTTTTCGGGCAGGCGTCGAACTCAAGGAGGGGGATTCGACGGGATCGCGGGCGTCCGTCTTCCCGTTTTGATCCGGGGGCGCCTGGGGATCGACGCTTTTCATGCGTAGTCTCCGGGTCAAGAATAATGTGGGCTTTCTCCGATGTCAACCGACGCGCCGCGGCCGGCCGGCTTGCACAATCCTTCCGATCCGGCTATCATTTCGCTTTTATGAGAAAGAAAACCGCGTTCCGTCCGGGCCGATGGGCGCTTTTCTGCATATCCCTCCTGATCCCCGCCTTCCTTGAGGCCGAAGGGATCCGGGCCGTCCGAGTTTCTCCCGGCCCGGAAATCGACGGCCGCCTGGACGACGCCGTCTGGGCCGCGGCCGCGCCGTTCAGCGATTTCCGCATGGCCCTGCCGAAACCCGGCTCGGATCCCTCCGAGAAAACGGAATTGCGGATCGTATATGACGAGGCGAATCTCTATATCGGAGTGATTTGCCGCGACCGGGAACCGGGCCGGATCGTCGCCAACACCCTGGCTCATGACGACGGCGGGTCCGCCTCGCTCGGCCACGGCGGCGGCTATCACCATTTTTCGTCGAGCTCCAGCGACGACCAGGTCGTCGTTCTGCTCGATCCGTTCCAGGACAAGCGGACAGCTTACGTCTTTTTCGTCAACGCCCGCGGCGCCCGGGGCGAAGGGCTCGTCTACGCCGGGGAATCGAGCCTCAACTGGGACGGGATCTGGGAAGCCCGAAGCGCGATCGGCGAGGACGGGTGGAGCGCCGAGTTCCGCATCCCGTTCAAATCCATCTCCTTCAAGCCCGGTCTTTCGGCCTGGGGGATCAACGTCGAGCGGACCATCGCCCGGAAGCTGGAAACCATCCGGCTCTCCGGATTCTCCCTGGACAGCAACTTCCACAATCCGAACGAAGCGGCCACGCTGGAAGGCATCGAAAACGTCCGCCAGGGCAAGGGGATCACCTTCCGTCCGTACGGGCTGACCGGGATCGAAAAGGATCACGTCGCCGGGACGGCCGCCGATTTCCGGCTGGACGGAGGCTTCGACATTTATAAAAGCTTCACCCCGAACCTGGTCGGCGTCGTCAGCGTCAACATGGATTTCGCCGAAACCGAAGCCGACGAGCGCCGGATCAACCTGACCCGCTTCCCGATTTCCTTTCCCGAGAAACGGATGTTCTTCCTGGAAGGATCGGAGAATTTCAGCTTCAGCTCGAGCGTGAGCTTCACCCCGTTTTTCAGCCGGACCATCGGCCTCGTGAACGGCCGGCAGATTCCCGTCCTTTTCGGGACCAAGCTCTACGGGAAGATCGGGAACACGAACCTGTCCGTCTTCGACGTCCAGACCGGCAAGTACGAGGACCTGGCCGGGCGCAACATGCTGGCCGCCCGGGTGACGCAGAACATTTTCGACCAGAGCAAGGTCGGATTGATCTTCACCAACGGCAGCCCCTCGGGAGAACGCAATTCGCTGCTGGGGGCGGATTTCAACTACAGCTCCTCCCGCTTCCTGGGCGACAAGAACCTCATGCTGGCCGCCTGGGGCGTTTACAACTGGAACGAGGAAACGGCCGGCCGCCGTCACGGCTTCGGCTTCCGGGCGAACTATCCCAACGACCTTTGGAACGTCCAGACGACGTATGCCTATTACGGCGACGCCCTCAACCCCGGGCTGGGATTCATGTTCCGCAACGACATCCAGACCGGGTATCTCAGCGTGTCCTTTCAGCCGCGCCCGGGCTCCAAGGGATTTCTCGACGGCGTCGTCCGCCAGTTCTATTTCAATGCCAGCGCCGACTATTACTGGGACCTGGACGGGAACCTGGAAACCCGGACCTTGTCGCTCATGCCGTTGGGATTTCAAACGGAAAGCGGGGAGATCTTCCGGTTCAACCTCAATTCCGTCCGGGACGTCCTGCCCTATGATTTCGAAGTCGCCGACGGCGTGGTCATCCCGGCCGGACCCTACGACTACACGACGGCTTCGGTTTCCTTGTCGACGTCCTCCCGCCGGGCGGTTTCGGTTTCCGCGGGCTATACGTTCGGCGGTTTTTATTCCGGCCATTATGACGATGTGAGCGCCAGTCTCGACGTCCGCCTCAAGGGCTATCTCAAGGTGTCTTTCGACACCAACCTTGTCCGGGGGCGGCTGCCGGAAGGGAGCTTCAGCGAAAACGTCTACCAGCTCAAGGCCGACGTCTTTCTTTCGCCTGATTTCGGCCTGATGAATTATATCCAGTATGACGACATCTCGAATCTCCTGGGATGGAGCACGCGCCTGCGCTGGCAGATCTCCCCGGGCAACGAGATTTATCTGATCTACAACAAGGATTGGGAACGGCGCTGGGACCCGCTTTCTCGGCTCGTGCCGCAGGAAGAGCGGGGCGTGCTCAAGCTGACGTTTTCGATCCGGCCGTAGGCCGCCGGCCGGGCGAGGACAATGAGGATGCCATGAGAAAGACCTTCGCCTTCCTTCTCGCGCTCGTTATCGGGACGCTCACAGCCCTGTCTTTGGCGTCCGCCCAGAGCGCCCTTCCATCGGATGGATTTTTCCCGGGCTGGAAGGCCTCGGATCCGCCGCGGATATTCATCGAACAGGATCTGTTCAACCACATCGACGGAGGGGCGGAGCTTTATCTGGAATTCGGCTTTGCGAAGCTCCGGGTCCAATCCTACGTCAACGATGCGGCCGAGCTCGTCGCCGAGCTTTACGAGATGACAAGCCCGCTCGGCGCCCTCGGGATTTATTTGATGAACGCCGGCCGGGAAACCCCCTGGGAAGACGTGCCGGCGCGCAATTCAAGCGAGGACGCCCAGCTTGTCGCCGTCAAAGGGCGCTTTCTTCTCAAGATCTCCAATTTCGGGACGAACACCCTTCGGCCGGCGATGGCCGCTCTGGCCCGGGCGGTCCTTGCCGCGATGCCGGACGAGCCGACCGCCGATCCGTTCGCCGTTCTCCCGTCTTCCCGCCGGGTCGCCGGAAGCGAGCGGCTGATCGCCGGCCCCGTCGGCCTGCAGCCGTTTTATACGTTCGGGGAAGGGGACATCCTCAAATTGGCCGAAAACAAATTCGGGGTCCTGGCCGAATATGAATCCGGGGACGGTTCGCGCTTGACCCGGATGATCGTCGCTTATTCCTCGCCGGAAGCGGCCGCCGCCGTCTTGGCGGATCTTCGGGTGAATCACGATCCCTATATGACTCTTTCCCCCGGCGATGATCCCGACGGTTTAATCTTTTCCGATTACCAGAAAAAGCATGGCCGGGTCATAAGACGGGAAACCCGGCTCGAGCTCATATTTAAAGCGGCGTCTCCGGACTGGGATTGATCCGCCGTTTAAGGTTCTGAAGCGAAATGACCGCGACGGCCGCGATGATGACTGCTCCTCCGGCCAGCGTCCGCGAAGCGGGCCGCTCTCCTAGAAACAGGGCGGCGAACAGAATTCCGTAAACCGGCTCGAGCGCGCTGATGAGACTGGATGTCTGGGCGGAAAGATGCCGCATCCCGGCGATGAACAGCGAATGGGCGGCGGCCGTGCAAACAATCCCCAGGATCGCCAGCAGAAGAATGTCCCGGCCCGATAAAACGGGCGGTTTCAGAAGGACGAGCGGCAGAAGAAACGCGGCGGCCCAGGCGTCCTGATAAAAGGCCACGACGGGGCTGGAATAACGGAACGACAATTTCCGGTTGATAATGCTCAGGACGGCGAAGGTGAGTCCGGCGCCCAGGCCGAACGCGACGCCCTGGAACACGCTCTCGGACCAGGCCAGGCGCGGGACGATGATGAAAACGCCGGCCAGGGCGACGAGCGACATCGCCACATGGAGCCGGCTGAGGCGCGTCCGGAAAGCGAGGGGTTCGAGAAACGCGGTGAAAACGGGGAAGCTTGAATAGGATAAAAGCCCGACCGCGACCGAAGAAACCCGGATCGACTGAAAAAAGAGCGCCCAATGAACGGCCAGGATCGCTCCCAGGAGAAGAAAAGCGCCGCCGTCCGTTTTTCGCCGGAGGCCCCGCCGGCCGCCGAAAAGCGGAATGATGACCGCCAAAGCCAGCGAGGCGAAAATCACCCTTCCGAGGACGATGACGAGAGGGGAGAGGTCCAGCCATTTGCCGAAAAGCCCGGCCAGGCCGAAAAGCAGGGTGGCGGAATGGACTTGAGCGAGACTTGCGGACCGGTTCACGGCGCGATGATTATATCCTGGATTATTCATAAATATTTCAAAATTCTTATATTGATATTGCTTTAAGTAAGACGATAACAAAGAGTATTTACCCTACGGGCGATGCTTTGCTCACCCCGTGAGCCGAAGCAAGTCCCACACGAACCTTGTGAGTCGGGGCGAGCCGATATGGCCGCATCTGCTTCGTTGCGAAGGGTTCGCAGTGCGACTAGCACGGGCTTTGCAGTCCTCAGCTCGTAAAACGAGGTGAGGGCAGCTTCACCCTCCGGGCTTTGCCGTCCTTCGCGACGCTTCGGAGCCAGGGCGCGCCTCGCATCTGCAGCCATCTCGACTCGTGCATAATCCAGGATAACAAAAAAAGCTTTTCCCACGGGGCCGATTTATGTTAAATTATTCTGTATCACGCAGGGGGGCTCCTCCCGGCGATACACCCTAAATAAGATGTCTTATCAAGTCTTTGCCCGCAAGTACCGGCCCCAGACGTTCGAGGACATGATCGGCCAGAAGGCGATCGTCCGCACCCTCCAGAACGCCGTCAAAACCGGCCGCGTCGCCCAGGCCTACCTGTTTTCAGGGATGCGCGGCGTCGGCAAGACGACGGCGGCTCGAATTCTGGCCAAAGCCCTCAACTGCGAAAAGGGGCCCACCCCGACGCCCTGCGGGACTTGCGAGTTCTGCCGGGCCATCCAGGAAGACCGGCTGGTGGACGTCCTGGAAATCGACGGGGCCTCCAATACCGGGATCGACAACATCCGGGACCTGCGCGAGCTCGTCCAGTACAAGGCGATGCACAGCCGGAATAAGGTCATCATCATCGACGAAGTCCACCAGATCTCGAAAGCGGCCTTCAACGCCCTCCTAAAGACGCTCGAGGAGCCGCCGGCGAACACCGTTTTCATCTTTGCCACGACCGAATTGCAGAAAGTGCCGGCGACCATCGTTTCCCGCTGCCAGGTTTTTGAATTCAAGAAAGTGCCCTTGAAAGAGATCGCCGCCCACCTCGCGGAGATCGCATCAAAAGAAAACCTGACCCTGACGCCTTACGGATTGGACCTCCTGGCCGGGGCCTCCGACGGCAGCATCCGCGACGGTCTGAGCTTGCTCGATCAGGCCGCGGCGTTTTGCGGATCGACGATTTCCGACACGGACCTCAACCTGATTCTGGGAACGATCAACCGCGACCTCCTTTTCGAATTCTCTTCGGCGGTCCTGGCCGGCGCGCCCGACCGGATTTTCTCCTTGACCGAAAAGGTCATCGATTCCGGCTATGACCTGCGGACGTTCCACAAACGGCTGGTCGGACATTTCCGCGACCTGCTGATCGTCCGGACGATGTCCAAACCGGCGGAGCTCCTCCATCTGGCCGAATCGGATCTGGCGGCTTTCCGGGCCGAAGCCGGCAAGGCGGGGGAGGAGGACCTGCTGAGGATTCTTCAAGCCCTCCAAGACGGCGAGCCCGCGCTCAAGTATTCCACCCAGCCGCAAATCGCCTTTGAGACGCTTCTCGTCAAGCTTTGCCATTTTCCCAAGCTGGTCGAGCTGAAAGACATCCTGGCCGGCATGGAAGCCCCCGCTTCTAAGAGCGGCCCGGCCATGGCGCCTGCGGGCGCGCGCCCGGCCGTTTCGACCCCGGCGTCCTCATCGGCGCCCGCCGCCCGGCCGTCCCTGACGCCCGCGCCGACGGCTTCCGTAGCCGCCCGGGCGGCCCGGTCCGGAATCGGACGGGAGGAGACGAAAGCCGCTTCTCCGCCGCCGGCGCCTCCGGCCGCCCTCGATCTGAACGCGGCCAGGGCGGCTCAGCAGGAACGGATGGCGGAACGGGAAGCCGCCCTCCGGGACCCGCGCGTCCTCAAGATCCAGGAAAAATTAAAAGGACGCGCCGTTTCCGTTGAAGATCCCCGCTCGCGCCGTTCCGGCAACGAGGAGAAATAAGCGATGAAGGGTTTCGGCGACATTCAGAAGATGCTGAAGCAGGCCAAGGAGATGCAGGAGCGTCTCCAGAAAGAGACGGCCGAAATGCGGATCGAGGGATCGGCGGGCGGCGGCATGGTCGCCGTCGTCATGGATGGACAGAAAAACGTCCATGCCCTCCGCCTGGATCCGGAAGTCGTGAACAAAGACGACGTGGACATGCTCCAGGACCTGATTTTAGCCGCCCTGCGCGACGCCACGGCCAAGGTGGACGCGGCGCTGGCCGATAAGCTCGGCGGCCTGGGCGCCGGGCTGAAGATGCCGGGGATGTTCTGATGGCCGAATACGCTCCTCCGCTCGGCCGCCTGATCGAGGAGCTCAAACGCATTCCGGGCGTCGGGGCCAAGAGCGCCCAGCGGATGGCCTTCCATATCCTGGCCGGCGACCAGGACTCGGCCGAGCGCCTGGCCGACGCCATCCGGGACTTGAAAAAAGACCTGTTCCATTGCTCGGTCTGCAACAATATCACCCAGACGGATCCCTGCCCGTTCTGCGCCGATCCGAACCGCAGCGACGAAAGCCTGTGCGTCGTCGAGGAGCCGTTTCACATCGCCGCGATCGAAAAGTCGGGCGTTTTCCGCGGCCGCTACCACGTCCTGCTCGCGGCCCTGTCGCCGCTCAAAGGCGTCGGCCCCGAGGATTTGCGCCTCGACAAGCTCGAAAAACGCCTGAAATCCGGGACATTCAGGGAAATCATCATCGCCACCAATCCCACGGCCGAAGGAGAGGCGACGTCCCACTTCCTTGTGAAGGCCCTTCAGGGGTATAATGTCCGTTTCACGAGGCTGGCCATGGGTCTGCCCGTCGGTTCCGACATCGATTTCGCCGACCAGGTCACCGTCCGCAAGGCCCTTGAGGGCCGGACGGAGCTTTCGGATTAAATCGCGGGAAACCGCATTTCATCAATATTATTCGCGCCGTTTTCGCGGCGACAAAGGAGCTTCTTTCATGAAGAAAAACTTCAAAACGATCGACGGAAACACGGCCGCGACCCATGTTTCCTACGCCTATTCCGAAGTCGCCGCCATCTACCCGATCACCCCGTCCTCGACGATGGGCGAGCTGGCGGACGAATGGTCGGCCCAGGGCAAGAAGAACATCTTCGGCCAGACCGTCGATGTGATCGAGATGCAGTCGGAAGGCGGCGCCTCCGGCGCGGTCCACGGATCCCTTTCGGCCGGCGCCCTGACCACGACCTTCACCGCCTCCCAGGGCCTGATGCTCATGCTCCCGAACATGCACAAGATCGCCGGCGAAATGCTGCCGACGGTCTTCCTGGTCTCCGCCCGGTCCCTGGCCTGCCAGTCGCTGTCGATCTTCGGCGACCACAGCGACGTCATGGCCGCCCGCAACACGGGCTTCGCCCTGACCTGCGCCGGCTCGGTCCAGGAAGCCCAGGACCTGGCCATCGTCGCCCATCTGGCGACCCTCCGGACCAAGATCCCCTTCCTCCATTTCTTCGACGGCTTCCGGACCTCCAACGTCGTCGAGAAAGTGGATGTCGTCGACTATGAGACCCTGGCCGGGCTGTTCGAGCCCCAGTACCTGGAGGATTTCCGGAAGCGCGCCCTCAATCCCGAGCACCCGACGATGAAAGTCGGCCAGCAGAATCCGGACGTCTATTTCCAGGGCCGGGAAACGATCAACCAGGATTACCTGGATGCTCCGGCGCACGTTCAGCACTACATGGACAAGGTCGCCGAGGCGATCGGCCGGCAGTACCACCTGTTTGACTACTTCGGCGCCCCCGACGCCGAGAACATCATCGTCATGATGGGCTCGGGCGCGGAAACGGCCGAAGAGACGATCAATTACCTCAACGCCCACGGGGCCAAGCTCGGCCTGGTGAAAGTCCGCCTCTACCGGCCTTTCGACGTGGAAGCCCTCAAAGCCGCCCTTCCCAAGTCGGTCAAGCGGATCGCCGTCCTCGACCGGACCAAAGAGCCGGGAGCCATCGGCGAGCCCCTGTACTTGGACGTCGTCGTGGCCCTGTCCGGCCGCGACATCAAAATCATCGGCGGGCGCTACGGCCTGTCCTCGAAGGAATTCACCCCGGCCATGGTCAAGGCCGTCTATGACCACCTGGCCGGAAAATGCACCCACGGCTTCACCGTCGGGATCGAAGACGACGTCACCCACACCTCGCTGCCCATCGGCCCGGTTCTGGACACCGAGCTTCCGGGCACCGTCCGCTGCAAGTTCTGGGGCTACGGCTCGGACGGAACCGTCGGAGCCAACAAGAACTCGATCAAGATCATCGCCGACAACACCGACATGTACGGCCAGGGCTACTTCCAGTACGATTCGAAGAAGTCCGGCGGCGTGACCATCTCCCACCTCCGGTTCGGCAAAAAGCCGATCCAATCCCAGTATTTCCTCAACACCGTGGATTTCGTCGCCCTCCATAAGCCGTCCTACATCGGGCGGTTGGACATCCTCGAGGGGATCCGCGAGGGCGGAACGTTCCTGATCAACTCCATCTGGAAGGCCCCGGAGGTGTTCGAGAACCTGACCGCGGACATGCAGAAGACCATCATCGACAAGAAGGTCAAGGTTTACACCATCGACGCGTACAAGATCGCCGGCGAGCTCGGCCTGGGCCTCAGGATCAACTCGATCATGCAAGCCTGCTTCTTCAAGCTCTCGGGCGTCCTTCCCGAGGCCGAGGCCATCGCCCTCATCAAGAAGGCGATCGAAAAGACCTACGGCCGGAAGGGCCCGGAAATCGTCAAGATGAACTGGGACGCCGTGGACCGGGCCGCCTCCGGACTGGAAGTCGTGCCCATTCCGGCCAAGCCCGGAAAAGCCGCGCCCATGGTCAAGATCGTCCCCGACGATGCTTCCGCTTACGCCAAGGAAGTCATCGATCCGGTCACCCGCTTCAAAGGCGACCTGCTCCCGGTGTCCAAGATGCCGTTTGACGGCGTCATCCCCACGGCCACGTCCTGCCTGGAAAAGCGCGGGATCGCGGTCGAGGTTCCGGCCTGGATTCCGGAAAACTGCATCCAGTGCAACCAGTGCGCGCTCGTCTGCCCCCACGCCGCCATCCGGCCGAAACAGGCCACGCCGGCCGATCTGGGCGGCGCTCCGGCGACGTTCGCCACGATCAAGTCCAACTCCAAGAACGACCGGGATCTCGCTTACCGCCTCCAGGTTTACGTCGAAGACTGCGTCGGCTGCGAGAACTGCGTCGAGGTTTGCCCGAGCAAGGTCAAGGCCCTGAAGATGATCCCCATTGAGGACGCCCGCAAGGCCGGCGAGAACGAGAACGAGAAGTTCTTCGAGAAGCTGCCCTACGACGTCCTGGACGGCAACAAGCGAGACACGATCAAAGGCAGCCAGCTGCTCCGGCCGCTGTTTGAATTCAGCGGGGCCTGCTCCGGCTGCGGCGAGACGCCCTATGTCAAGCTGGCCACCCAGCTCTTCGGCGACCGGATGATCATCGCCAACGCCACCGGCTGCTCGTCCATCTACGGCGGCACGTTCCCGACCTCGCCCTACTGCCAGACGGCGGAAGGGAAGGGGCCGGCTTGGGGCAATTCCCTGTTTGAAGACAACGCCGAGTACGGCTTCGGCATGCGGCTGGCGGTGGATGCCAACCGGAAGCTGCTGGCCGCCTCGATCGAAGCGGCCCTGGCGGCCGGAACGACCCCGGCTTTGACGGACGCCCTGGCCAAGATGAAGGCCGCCTGGAAAAACACGGCCGATGAGGCCAAGGCCGCGGCCGCCGCGGTTCGGGCGGCCCTTCCGGAAGCCCTGAAGAAGGCCAATGGAGGCAAGGCGTCCCTGGCCAAAATCGACGAGCTTAAGAATTACCTGGTCGAAAAGAGCGTCTGGTCTATCGGCGGCGACGGCTGGGCCTACGACATCGGCTACGGCGGATTGGACCACGTCCTGGCCTCCAACCGGAACATCAACGTCCTCGTCCTCGATACCGAAGTTTATTCCAACACCGGCGGGCAGGCGTCCAAGTCGACGCCGACCGGATCGGTCGCCAAGTTCGCCGCGTCCGGCAAGAAGACGTCCAAGAAGGACCTGGGCAAGATGGCCATGAGCTACGGCTACGTTTACGTGGCCGCGGTGGCCATGGGGGCCAACATGAACCAGTGCATCAAGGCCTTCCAGGAAGCCGAATCCTACGACGGCCCGTCGATCATCATCGCCTATTCGCCGTGCATCAACCACGGGATCAACATGAAAAAGACCCAAGCCGAGGAAAGGCTGGCCGTGGACTCCGGTTACTGGATCCTTTACCGGTACAATCCTCTCCTGGCGAAGGAAGGGAAGAACCCGCTTCAGCTCGATTCCAAGGAGCCGAAGCTCGAGTACGGCGACTTCCTGAAGAACGAGGTCCGCTACCGGACCCTCACCCAGCAGTTCCCGGAGATCGCCAAAGAGCTGTTCGCCCGGGCGGCCGACGAGGCCAAGAAGCGCTACGCTTCTTACAAGAAGATGGCCGAGTAAGGCTTTTTATTCCCGCGCCGTTCCCCTCGATCCGGGGGGAACGGCGCGGTTTTTTTTTGCGCGCATGGACGAAATCGGAGAGGAAGCCGAATCAGCGCGCGGCGTGGGATCCATGGCTGTTTCCCGGCGGGCATTCGGCATCTGCGATCGCTCGGGCCAAACGGTAATAAGCGCGGGCAAATCTCACCAGATAGCCGGAGTCAAAGTCTCCGTTGACCCGATCGGCCGGCGTGTGAACGAATTTTTTGATCCGTTCCTCGTCGCCTTCGGCGAATCCGGGACTGACCGTCAGGGAAGGAATTCCCCGGTCGGCGAAAGAGGCGGCGTCGCCTTTCAAGAATAGAGATCGGTACTTGGCGGGGTAGGGTTGGGTGATCAGTCCTTCAACCCGGCCCGCGGCCTCGGCGAGGGATTCCGCCGTCGTCCGTTCCAACCCGCCGATGGACCAGATTTCCGGTTGAAAAACGCCCGCCCCGTCGTTGTTCAGGACAAACACGATTCGCGACAGGGGAATCAGAGCGTGATCGACGAAGAAGCGGCTGCCGATCAAGCCTTCCTCTTCGGCCGTTGCGGCCAGGACGATGACGGATCGCGCAGGCGGATGGAGGGCGAAATTGGCCGCCGCGGCCAGAAGGGCCGCCACGCCCATGGCGTTGTCCCGAGCGCCTGGGTATACCGTTTTGACCCCGTTTTGTTCTTGGACGCCCAGATGATCATAATGGGCCGTCAATAGAACGAATTCTCCGGCGAGGTCCGTTCTCCGTCCCCGAATAAAGCCGATCACGTTGGGCGCATGAAGCTCGCAATCGCCCCTGCGCCAGGCAACGTCCTGGAAGTAATCCGGAGCTTCGGGAAAAGCCGCGACGCCCGAGGCCCTGAATCGCTCGGCGATATACCGGGCGGCGATGTTTCCCTCCGCCGTGCCGGCTTGGCGCCCTCGGAGCTCATCGGAGGATAGGAACTGGACATGGGCGGTCAAATTCGATCGATTCATTTCCGGTTGCGGCGGCTTCCGAGTCATTGCCGCCTTTCGGATGATCCGGCCCGCGATTTCGGCGCCTTGCCTGATTTTTTCGATGTCGACCGTTTCGGGGAGATCGTCTTTCGTATGAGCCCGTCTCGAAGGAGCGGTGACCCCGGACGTCGCGATTCCGGTTTGGGCAAAGGCCATCTGATCAGATCCCGGAATCGTCATGAATTCGATTTCGAGCTTCGTTTCCTTGACCGCCTCGTCGATGCTTTCGACCAGCCAGTCCGGATGATACGCATTTCCAAAGACAGCATAAAGGCTGGGGGGAGGAATGAGCCGCCAGGGATACCCGATTCCTTCCCAGGCTCGATCCTGATAATCCGGAGGAAGGAGAAGCGGAGAGGAAGGATCGACCGGATTTCGGCGGCCGCCGTTCCGTTCGATCCGGATGGGCCCCTCGCCGGCGACGTCGTCGAAGATGAAGGACAGGAAGCAGCGCTTCAGTTCCTCGGCGTGTTTTTCGACGTAGCGGCGCGAACCGAGAAATCCGACCTCTTCGGCGCCGAAGGCGACGAACGTCAGGCCGATTTCTTCGGGCATGTCCCAGCTCTTCGCCGATCGGGCAAGTTCTAGGAGGGCGGCGACGCCGGAAGCATTGTCTCCCGCTCCCGGACAGCCGCGATAGGCGTCGAGATGGGCTCCGACGATGATTTGCGGCGCGGGGAAGGACATCCCCAGGTGAGCGGAGACATTCGCTGACGTCCCCTGCGTTATTTTGCCTTGAACGGATATTTCCATCTTGCGGTCCGCGCCCTTTCGGACATGATCGAAATCCCCCGACGAGAGGACGACGATGAACCGGGGCCGGAGGGCGGCGATTCGAAAATGAAATGACGGATCGTCGTTGCTCGAAGTCACGACCGCCTTCCCCTCGACTTGTTCGGAGGAAGGCCAGGAGGCGGGATTGCGCGGATCAAGGACGAAAAAGCCCCCGGAATAATCGAGCTTTTCTCCGGAATAGGGATTCATTCCGAGGCCGACGGGAATGAAAGCCCTGTTTCCGATACGGGCCTCAACCGCGGACGGCTCAAAGGACTCGAATTCGAATAATTCCATGGAAGCGGGAATCCCCATTTTCTTGAATTGATCGACGATATATTCGGCTGAGCGGATTTCGTTTTTCGTTCCGGCGGAACGGGAACCGAT
>Ga0172371_10001146_pt1 | contig 41696 bp, 26 predicted proteins | sample Lak12m_FD_114543 | JGI IMG/M metagenome (GOLD analysis project Ga0172371, IMG submission 114543) | Freshwater microbial communities from Kabuno Bay, South-Kivu, Congo - kab_022012_12m | ecosystem: Environmental > Aquatic > Freshwater > Lake | place: Democratic Republic of the Congo: South-Kivu... | reverse complement strand
GGAGACCAAAATGGGGATGGAGTTAAGGATTTTGTTGTTACCGCTAACTCCTATTCTTTGGATAATCGCGGGTATGTATTAGTGTTTCTTGGCAATTCCAATATATATACCGATACAACCAAATATACCGATACAACCAAAAGTATAGCTACAGAATTAAACGCTTTTTATTTATTTCAAAACTACCCAAATCCGTTTAATGCAAGTACAACTATAAATTACCAGTTACCAAAAGCGGGATTTGTAACTCTTAAAATTTACGATGTACTCGGCAACGAAGTAAAAACATTGGTAAATGAGATGAAGGACCCGGGCAAGTACACAGCAATGTTTTCCGCCGACGGCAGAGCCTCTTCACTTGCGAGCGGTATGTATTTGTACCAAATAAAAGCTAACGAATATGTTGCAACTAAAAAAATGCTGCTACTCAAATGAAAAACCTTTTGTTGATAAGTGAAAAGTGTTTGGACGAGAAGAAGTTGCTTCAATCTAATTTTAGAAATCTGCGGAAATCGTTTTCATACGCTAAATACGCGTTAAATTTCGTCCTTCTCGTATCTTTTCTTTCACTTTCTTGCAGCAAAAAAAACGATAATCAAACCGAGATAAGTTTCTGGGCGATGGGAGCTGAAGGAGAATTTGTTCAAAAGCTTGTTCCGGAGTTTGAGAAACAAAACCCTGGGATAAAGGTAAAAGTGCAAATGGTTCCTTGGACTGCTGCACAAGAAAAACTTGTTACCGCTTACGCAAGCGACAACTCTCCCGATGTTTATCAGCTTGGAAACACTTGGGTTCCACAATTTTCTGCGCTTGGCGCAATTGAGGAATTGAACGCGTGGGTTGCAAAGTCATCTGAAATAAAAAAAGAAAAATATTTTGATGGAATTTGGGACACAAACGTTCTTGATAAAGAGGTGTTTGGAATTCCCTGGTATGTTGATACGCGAGTCATGTTCTATCGGAAAGATATGTTAGCTAAAGCCGGTTATAATTCTCCTCCCAAAACTTGGGATGAACTTTATGATTGTGCAAAAAAAATTAAGAAGAACTTGCCAACAGAAAAATATCCGATTTACATTCCTACAAATGAGTGGGCTCCTTTTGTGATTTTCGGTTTACAAGCGAATGCTAATCTTTTAAAAAACAACGCTACGTACGGAAATTTCCAATCTAAAGAATTTCAGCAAGCATTTTCTTTTTTGATTAATTTCATAAAAGAAAAGCTCGCCCCGATGAGCGTTTCTCAAGTAACAAATATCTATCAAGCATTTGCCGGCGAATATTTAAATATGTATATCTCCGGTCCTTGGAATATTAATGAATTTAAAAAATGGATGACCGGAAATCTTGCAGACAAATGGATGACGGCTCCGCTGCCGAATATCTCTGGCGACAAATATCCGGGAATCTCACTTGCCGGCGGTTCAAGTTTAGTAATATCAAAACATTCAAAGAAGAAAGCGTTTGCTTGGAAGTTTGTTGAATATCTTTCGACTCCCAAAGTTCAATTGGAGCTATATCATTTAATAAATGATTTGCCGGCTGTAAAAGCAGCATGGAATGATCCTTCGTTAAAAGATGATGTGTATCTTAAAGCGTTTTATAAGCAGCTTCAAAATGTTGTAGCCACACCAAAAATTCCGGAGTGGGAGCAAATAGTTTTTTCCAAGTTACAGCAATATGCAGAATATACTGCACGCGGGACTATGTCGGTAGATGAGGCAATGAAAGCTATGGATTTAGACGTCAATAAAATTTTAGAAAAACGGCGGTGGATACTTGGAAGAAGGAGCGAATGAAAAATAACAATCTCAAAGCGTTGTTCGTGTTTCTTGGTCCCGCAATGCTCGCCATTCTTGTATTCTTTTTTATTCCGGTGATTTCGGCTTTTGCCATCAGTTTTACCGATTTCGATATTTACTCACTCGGCAATTTTTCAAACGCCCGGTTTATTGGTTTGCGTAACTATACGCAACTTTTTGAGGACCCTTTATTTTGGACGGCGCTTCAGAACACATTTTTCTTTGTGATACTCGCCGGTCCATTATCTGTATGTGTTTCTCTTTTTGCAGCAATGGTACTAAATGCAAAACTTGTTAAATTTAAAGCGATTTTCCGTTTGACGTACTTTATGCCTGTAGTTACAACGCTTATTGCTGTAGCTATTGTTTGGCGATTCATTTATCATCCACGTTTTGGTTTGCTTAATTATTTGTTGGGATTTTTTCAGCTGAATCCGGTTGATTGGCTCGGCGACCCTGTTTGGGCAATGCCCGCAATTATCATGATGTCCGTATGGAAAAATTTCGGATACAACATGATAATATTTATTGCTGGATTGAACAATATTCCATCGGATCTTTACGAAGCGGCAACAATTGAAGGGGCTTCGTGGCAGCAGCAATTCCGCTCTATCACTTTACCGATGCTTGCGCCAACAACACTTTTCATCAGTGTTATCACTATGATTGGATATTTTCAATTATTTGCCGAACCTTATATTATGACGCAAGGCGGTCCCTTAAATAAAACTTTAAGCATTGTTCAATATATGTATCAGGAAGGATTTCGCTGGTGGAATATGGGGTATTCCGCCGCAATAGCCTTTGTTTTATTTTTTATCATTTTTATTGGCACGGTTATTCAAACAATTATACAAAAAAAGTTAAAGCAAGCTTAGCATGAAAAAAATATTTCTCTATTTTTTTTTAAGTTTAACCGGAATTCTCACCATTGCTCCATTCATTTGGATGATTTCCGCTTCATTAATGGCTGATGGGCATGCAAGTGTTTATCCGCCAAGGTTTCTTCCGGATGCGCTGACGCTAATTCAATTTCAAACTCTTTTTACAAGATTGAATGCGTTATCAAATTTTGTGAATAGTTTACTCCTTTCTTTTTTAGTTACAACCGTTTCAATTTTTTTCAACTCGATGGCTGGGTATGCCTTCGCTAAATTTAGGTTTAGCGGTAAAGATAAACTCTTTACGTTGCTGTTAAGCTCGATGATTATTCCCGCGCAAGTTACCATGCTGCCATTGTTTTTAATGTTAAAACAAATGGGTTTTATCAATACGTATATGGCAATAGTAATTCCCGGTTTAGCAAATATTTTCGGAATTTTTATGATTCGCCAATACGCGCTCTCAATTCCTGATAGCTTGCTTGAATCCGCAAGGATTGATGGGGCAACGGATTTTCAAATATATTGGAAAATTATCCTTCCGCTTTGTAAACCTATTTTAGTTACGCTTGCGTTGTTTACCTTTCTTGGAACTTGGAATGATTTTCTCTGGCCATTGATTGTTCTAACAGACAATTCGATGTACACCCTTCCGGTTGCTCTTGCCAACTTGATGGGCGAACATACAAAAGACCCGGAACTGATGATGGCGGGTTCCGTGGTAACCATTATTCCTGTTGTCATTGTCTTTTTGGCTTTGCAAAAATATTACATTAAAGGAATCATGCTTGGTGGAGTAAAAGAATAATACATTCGATAATGGATTATTAAATCAATAAAGAAAGCAAATCAATTCCTAATTGAACTGAATCCCTCAAAGACTTTCACAAAATTTTGCGACAAATCGACAAAACATCCGATTAGGTTCGTTTCCTTTTAGTCAAGAAATAGCTAATTTTGAATACATTTATATGCAATATTTAATAAAACAAATATTGTAACCGGAAAAACTTTGCACAAAATGCGAAGAAATTTTATTACAATATTATCCGGTTACAACTCACAAAAGGAGTTATGATGGATGTTAACAAAAAACTTTATGAAGTCCCCTTTATTTCATCTTTGCAGGATATGGTACTTCAATCTTCTCAGAAGTACAATAAAAAACTTGCGCTCGAAGATTTAACAACAACGCCAATTGCTAAAGTTACGTACCAGGAATTATTAGAAAATGTTCTAAGATTTGGTACTGCGTTTCAGCAATTGGGAATAAAAGAACGGACACATATTGCTTTGATTGGCGAGAACCGAGTGCAGTGGGGTATTTCATACCTCATGCTCATGTCGTTTAATTATGTGGTTGTGCCGATTGATAAAAATCTTACATCAAATGAAATATTAAATATTATCCATGAGTCTGATGCAGAGGCAATTATTTATTCTGATTCCTACCAGCAGCTGCTGTCTGAAAAAAAAGATGTTATGATTCGATTAAAACATTTTGTTTCGATGGACTTGAAAATAAAGAACGATGCATTCCTTTCGATGAGTGAATTAATTTCAACCACTCCGCCAATAACCATCAATCAACTGCCGAAAATTAATCCCGATGAACTTGGAGAAATTATTTTCACTTCTGGTTCGCTTGGAAGAGCAAAGGGAGTTATGCTGAGCCAATCAAATCTTGTAGCAAATTTAATGAGCATGACAAAAATGCTTTTCATTTATCCTGAAGATAAATTTCTTTCTGTTTTGCCGATTCATCACACCTACGAATGTACTTGCGGATTTTTATGTCCGGTTTACAGTGGAGCTTCCGTTCATTTTGCGCGCTCGTTAAAATCTGTTTCGGAAGACATCCAAAATGTTCACGCCACAATGCTTTTGGGTGTTCCGTTATTGTTTGAAAAAATGTTTCGCGCAATTTATAAAGCTATTGAAAAAGACAAAGTTACCTCGGCAATCGTTAAACCGCTGATTTTACTTACTGATTTCACCTCAAAAGTCGGCTTGAAAAATTCAAAGAAAAAAATCTTTCACGAACTTCACCAAAAATTTGGTGGCTCGGTTCGTCTTTTTATTGCCGGCGGTGCGGCGCCAGACCCAAAAGTTTCAAAAGGGTTAAGAGCATTCGGGTTCAATTTTATACAAGGCTATGGGCTTACTGAAACCTCGCCAATCTTAGCCTTAAACCGAATAGATAGTTTTAAAGATAATGCTGCCGGATTACCTTTGCCCGGCGTTCAGATAAAAATTAATCAACCGGATGACGAAGGTATTGGCGAAATTTTTGCTAAAGGTCCAAGCGTTATGCTTGGCTATTATAAAAATGAGAAAATCACAAATGACGCGTTTGAAAGCGGATGGTTTAAAACGGGCGATCTTGGTTTTTTTGACGAAGAAGGTTTTTTACATATCAGCGGAAGAAAGAAAAATGTGATCATTGCTAATAATGGGAAAAATATTTTCCCTGAAGAGATTGAAGATATTTTGCACCGCAGCCCGTACGTGTTGGAATCATTAGTGTTTGGCGAAAAGGATGAAAAGCATGATGAGAAAATTGCCGCGCAAATATTTGTAGATGCAGAAGCATTTATTGAATATTCAGAAAAGAATAATGTTCCGATTACAGAAGAAATGATCCATGGAAAAATAAGTGAAGTAATTAAAGAAACGAATGAACAACTTGCGTCTTTCAAGCAAATAAAAAAGTTTTATATTCGGCAGCATGAATTTGAAAAAACAACTACGCAAAAAATTAAACGGTACGCTAATAACAATAGCAGTGATAATTAGTTTAGAATTGCTTTGCTGAATAAATTTTAATAAGTTTCTTCAAAGTTTTTTAGTGAATATAAAAACAAAAGAAGCGCACACAGAAAAAAGTTTGATAAGAGAAAAAGTATGAGAATTGGAATTCCAAAAGAAGTTAAGTATGAAGAGAAACGCGTTGCATTAGTTCCCGCCGGAGTTGATGCTTTGATTAAAGCAGGACACACTGTTTATCTTCAAAAAGGCGCAGGAGAAGCAAGTCATTTTTTAGATGATGAGTACAAATCGCTCGGCGCAAAAATTGTTTACTCAACCGAAGAATTATTTCAGCGTTCCGAAATTATCGCCAAAGTTGCGCGCATTACGGAAGAAGAATCTGAGTATTTGCAAGAAAATCAAATTCTCTTTTCATTCCTTCAACTTGTTGTTAGCGAAAAAAGAGTTCTTTCAAATTTATTAGCAAAAAAAGTTACGGCTATTGGTTATGAATTAATTGAGAACGAAACCGGGCTTCCGGTTCTCCATTCAATGAGTGAAATAGCTGGTCCGGTTTCAATTCAAGTTGCAGAAGGATTATTAGAAAGTAAAACAAGTTTTGGAAGAGGTGTTTTGCTCGGTGGAATTACAGGCGTTGCTCCGGCGGCAGTAGTTATCATTGGCGCGGGGGTTGTAGGCACAAGCGCCGCAAAAGCTGCGCTCGGAAGAGGCGCGCAAGTAATCGTTTTAGATAGAGACCTCAATCGCTTAAGAAAAATTGACGAAACCTTTCAACGCAAAATTACTACCGTGATGGCAAACTCTTATACCATTTCCCGCGGTGTTAAATTTGCCGACGTGCTTATCGGCGCAGTGTTGATGAAAGGAGAAAAAACTCCGCATTTGGTAACCGAAGAGATGGTGAAAACGATGAAAGAAGGAGCCGTGATAGTTGATGTTTCTATTGACCAAGGTGGATGTGTGGAAACAAGCAGACCCACAACAATCTCAAATCCCGTATTCAATACACATAATGTTATTCATTACTGCGTTCCGAATATGCCGGCGCTTGTTGCAAGAACCGCAAGCTACGGTTTAACAAACGCTTCTTTGAATTATCTTTTAGATATTGCGGATAAAGGGCTTTCCGCCGCTGTTATTGAAGACTCCGGCTTGTCTAAAGGGATTTGCACTCACAATGGATATTGTTCAAATGAAATAATTGCCGATACTTTTAATGTTGAGTATCGAAGAATCCATTTTTTTTCAACGAATTAATATAAAGATATTTTATGATGACCGATGCCGCCGCAAAACCGACATACGCTTCGAGCATGCTGAGAAATTATTCTCAAAAAGTAGTATCCGCCGAAGCAGCTGTGCAAGTGATAAAGTCTAACGACAACGTGGTAATCCATTCCAACTGCGCTATGCCATTTAAATTAATTGATGCCATGGTTGCCAGAAAAGATGAACTTGAGAATGTGAAATTGTTTCATGCGCTTTCCGTTGGGAAACTTGCTTACCTTGAACCTGGAATGGAGAAACACTTCAGGCACTACGCAACGTTTATGGGCGCTGAAGCCAGAAAGTCATTTGCTCGAGGCGGCGCAGATTTTATCCCCGTTTATTTGTATGATGTTCCGCTTCTTTTTTCTACTGGAATTATCAAATCCAATGTTGCGTTAATTCACGTTTCACCTCCGGATGAACATGGATTCTGTTCTTACGGAGTAGAAGTGGGAATTACGAAATCTCCGGCTGAAAAATCTGATATCATCATTGCGCAAGTAAATAAACAAATGCCAAGAGTATTGGGAGACAGCTTCATTCACATCAGCAAAATTAAATACATTGTAGAAATGGATGAAGTAATTCCCGAACTTCCGCAATCTGAAAGAAATCTTAGCGAAGACTGGAGAAATATTTATTCTAAGATAGGAGAGAACATTGCTGAGCTGATTGATGATGGTTCGACGCTGCAAATGGGGATAGGTGTTATTCCGGATAACGTCTTAAAATTTTTGCAGGATAAAAGAGATTTAGGAATTCATACTGAAATGTTTGCCGATGGAATTATTGAGTTGGTTGAAAAAGGGATAATCACAAATTCAAAAAAAACATTGCATCAAGGAAAAATGATTGCAGGGTTTGTGCTGGGTTCTCAACGATTGTACAACTTCATCCACAACAATCCCATGATCGAATTTCATCCGCAAGAATATGTGAATGATCCTTTCGTAATTTCACAAAACGCAAACATGGTTGCAATAAATTCTGCCATTGAAGTTGATCTCACAGGACAAGTTTGCTCAGATTCTATCGGTACCAAAATTTATAGCGGATTTGGCGGACAAGTTGATTTTATTCGTGGCGCCGCTCGTTCAAAAGGAGGAAAGCCGATTATTGCGCTTCCTTCTACAACAAAAGACTTTTCGATTTCGCGAATTGCGCCTGTGCTTAAAACCGGCGCCGGAGTAATAACTAACCGCGCTGATGTTCATTATGTGGTTACTGAATATGGCGTGGTTCAACTTCACGGAAAATCAATCCGTGAACGTGCGCATGCGCTAATCAGTATTGCTCATCCAAAATTTAGGGATGAACTTACTGAATTTGCTAAAATGAATAATTACATTTAGGTATTGATGATTGCTGTTATTGGCGATATCCACGGCTGTTTTTTTACGCTGCGCAAATTAATTAAAGAAGTCAGAAAGCAATACCACGATCTTCTGATATACGCAACAGGCGATTTAGTTGACCGCGGGAATTTTCCGGTTGAAGTATTTGAGCTGCTGCTTGATGAGGGTATTCAGTTCTCAAAAGGAAATCACGATTTAATGTTCTTATATTCCTATACAAGACCTTTACATCCTTTTGTTTATTCTTGGCGTTACAACGGAAGTGAAAAAACAATAGCAGCTTATGAAAAACAACCAAAATTTCTAACTAAACATTTAGAATACATTGAGCTTGCTCCGCTTTATCTCAATTTTGACGACTGTGTAATCTCTCATGCCGGCATAGCAACTATTTACGCAAAAGAGTTTAGAGGATATAGACCGATAAACGATAAATTTCTTAATGTGTTTTGTTCACGTCATATTAACGAATCCACCGGAGTAGTCTGGAACAGAGACCCATTGCTGAACTTGGGAAAACTGCAAATTGTAGGGCATACTCGGCACGCAAAGGTTACTTATAACGAAGTGAGCAACGCAGTTTATGTTGATACTTCTGTTTACACCGGTAACCGGTTGAGCGCCGTAATAATTGAAGATGGCGAAATCGTGGATATTAGTTCAGTTGAAACTGAATTAGCAGACATTTCTTAAGAAGTAGCGTTCATTTAAAAGTAATAAAGTGATAAAATTTTACCTCAATTTATTTATTGAGATTCCGTTAATTTAACATCGCGAAATGGCAGTTTTTGCTTTAACCTGAATTCTTTATATTTCAACACAAAATTGAGAGGAATTATCGAACATATTTTACTCTTTAACTGAAATTTCATAGCTCAAGGGTTTTTCTATTAAACATTTTGTTGTACATCTATTTGAACTATTACTTCAAGTAACTGCCGGTTGTGCAGTTTTCTTTTTGTTTTATCTTCTTATGGGCTTCTCCGATAGCAAATCTTCAAAGGTTGATTCTTTGTTATGGTTTGACGCATCTTTTCAAATGGAGAAGTTCAATTCATCTTATACTTCAGGCGCAAACAAAAATCTAAATCGGCAAAACGATTTTTCAATTCCATTAACCAATTCTATAATAGATTCAAGCGACGCAAAAAAAATAACTGATTCAGTACAATTTAACGCTAAATCAGAGTTAGCTATTCCCACCGCAAATTTAATCGCTGATAGTATAAAGACAGAAAAGCCATCCGATTCTCTTAAAACCAACGCAATAGTAAATCTGAAAAAGCCCGCAATAACCGATACAGTGGCTATAAAAGCGGAACTTGCGAGGAGAGATTCGATAAGATTAGATTCGTTGCAGCGCGATTCAACCGCAAGAATTGAACAATTTAAATTTAAAAGAAAAGACTCTCCAATACTTAATTTCTACAATAAAAAACCGGCAAAGTTATTTGCTCAACCTTCGGCTGGAGTTAAACGAAGAGTGATTGAAATAGATTCAACCGGTCAGTTTGTTGAAATAAAAGAGAAAGTCGGCGATCAAGTAACAAAAATAGTTTTAAGAATTCCGATTACCGAATATGTTGAACTTCGATTAAAAACACATCAGGAAGAATTGTGGGATGAGCTTGCCTATAAATACGAAGTAAAAGATACTAAGCGCGGTTTGGGCGAGTTAATAAAAGATATTACCGATTTTGAAATTCCGCTGCCAAGCGTTGGGGTGCTTAGTATATTTGGTCCGCCAAAAATTAATTTACGCATTGGCGGCGCGGTTGATATTCATGGCGCTTGGCGAAATGAAACCACCGAAGGAATTACCGCTTCCCGACTTGGCAATACCAGAAATGAACCGGATTTTAAGCAAACCGTTCAAATTAACGTAAACGGAATGATTGGAGATAAACTTTCTATCAGCGCAGACTGGAACACTGAACGAACTTTTGAATATCAAAACCAATTAAAAATAAAATACACCGGTTATGAAGATGAAATAGTGCAAAGCGTTGAAGCGGGAAATGTTTCGCTGCAAACTTCTCCGCTTGTCGGCGGCAGCGAAGCGCTCTTTGGAATTAAAGCAACTTTTAAAATGGGTCCGCTTACCCTTACAACGCTTGCGAGCCAGAAAAAAGGAGAGATAAAAGAAAAATCGGTTTCGGGCGGAACTACTACTCAAGAATTTACTATTCATGCTTATGATTATTCCCGCAACCACTATTTTATTGACCAGGCATACGCGGATACAACAAATAAAGAAGAACTGAACTTATTTAATAAATATTATGGCAACGCAACAGCCATCATTAACATGCAATATTTCGTTAAAAAAATTGAGGTTTGGAAATCTATCAATCAAACTATCGGAAGCGCGAACGAACGAAATGGCACTGCTTTAATTGATCTGCCTGAGCGCACGAAGACTGAACTCTACTCTAACGAAATTAGAAATTCGGCGGTAAAGAAGGGAGAAATAGCGCAAGGGCGTTTTATTCTTTTAACCGAAGATGTTGATTATATTTTGAATAAGTACACCGGACAAATAACATTTAAATCTCAAATTCAAGATAATGATATTATTGCCGTTGCATACCAACGGGAAGGCGTTGACGGTGAAGATAATGATATTTATTACGGTGAATTTTTCGACCAAGCCGCAAGCGATACCAACCAGCGGCTCGTGCTAAAATTAGTTAAACCGCAAAATCTTTTGCCAGAAAACACTAAAGCATGGAATCTTCTCTTAAAAAATATTTACCCAATTAATGGCAGAAATATTAAAAAAGAAGGATTTGTTTTTGATATTAAATATCAAATTGAAGGACAGGAACCGCAATCAATTTATGACAACGTAAGCCTTCTCAATGCATTTGGGTTAGATATTGTTGACCAAAGCGATCAACCGAAAGCTGATGGTATCTTTGACTATAAACCCGGAGTAACGATTATTCCCGCAACCGGCGAAATTATTTTTCCGGTGCTTCAACCCTTCGGAAGAAACATGCCCAAGAACATTCCTAATTCCGATTCACTTAAGTACTTAAGCGTTTATGACGAAACGGTTACCTTCGCACGGCAAAATAATATTAAAGATAAATTTATTATGACCGGAACGTATTCCGGCGAAGCTTCGTCGGTTTATCAGTTAGGTTTTACGCTTGTCGAAAATTCTGTTAAAGTTAATCTCAACGGGAGAGATTTAACTCCCGGAATTGATTATTACATGGATTACAGCATCGGGCAATTAACCATTAGAAATGATGCCGCTCTTGTTCCCGGCGCTAATTTAAAAATTACCTACGAAGAAAATGATCTTTTCCAGCTTGCTTCCAAAACACTTTTTGGCGTACGCGGGCAAGTAGATTTTTCAAAAAAAACTAAACTAGGATTCTCTGCATTAACGCTTACGCAGCAAACCTTAAGTGATAAAGTTCGCATCGGCGAAGAGCCTTTGAGCAATTCAATTTTTGGCGTTGATTTTAGCACTTCTGCCGATCTTGCATTTCTTACAAAAGCGATTGATAAAATTTTTCCAACACGGGAAATGTCATCAATCAGTTTAAGCGGTGAATTTGCTTACATGAATCCTGACCCCAACACAAAGAAAAGCACAATCTCTTCTGATGCCGGAAAAAGCATTGCTTACATTGATGATTTTGAAGGCTCAAAAAGAATTATACCGGTTGGCGTTTCATACACTTCATGGAAAGATTTAAGCATTCCAAATGAATTGAAAGCCCTAACAGGTTTAGTAACATCGAACGATTCGGTTACCATGTCTTACAAAGGAAAAAGTTTCTGGTACAATGTTCTTCCTTCTAATGTTTTAGTTAAACAAATCTGGCCCGAAAAGAAAGTTGCACGAGGCGACGAACAAGTTACGGTACTTGATTACGTTTTCATCCCTAATGTTCCCGGAACATATAATTACACTAAGACGATGGCGGATGTAAACAAGCAGCAAACATGGGGCGGAATGATGAAACCGCTTTCTTCTACCGCTAATAATCTTGTTGATGAGAATATTGAATTTTTAGAATTCTGGCTGCAAGTTGACGCCGCTTCCGAAAACACAAAAATTTATATTGACCTTGGAAAAATCAGCGAAGATGTTATCCCTAACCAAGTTCTTGATACTGAAGACGCTAACAAGAATGACCTTATTGATAATGGAGAAGACAACGGCTTAGACGGAATTCTTGATGCCGCCGAACAAGCGAAGTTTAATTCAACCGAAGCTGACCCAAGCCATGACAATTTTAGCTATCGAAATTCCGGTTCAGCTTTAATGGCTGATTATGTTAATATAAACGGAACGCAAGGGAATGCGGCATTGACGGACATCGGCAGATTTCCGGATACGGAAGACTTAAACCGAAACGGATTTTTAGACCAATTGAATAGTTATTACCGGTATGAAATTCCGCTTTCTAAAGACCCGTTAGTGAACCCGTATTTAGCCGGCGGAGGAACAAATAATTGGTATTTGTACCGCATTCCGTTGAAAGATACTTCGTTGGCATTCGGTAATCCAAGTTTTTCTGTAGTTGAATATCTTCGGTTATTTGTTACGAATGCTTCAGATACGGTTCATTTTAGAATGGCTGACTTTAATCTTGTTGGCAATCAGTGGCAGAAGAAAAATTTAAAAGATAGCGTACTGTCAATTTCGGTAGTAAATATTGAAGATAATTATCCTGCATACCAAAGCCCTCCCGGTGTTCAACGAGAAAGAGATAGAAGCCGCCCGGATGAAGAAATTTTCAGAAACGAACAGTCGCTGAATTTAACGTTAACAGATTTGCCGATGGGGCAAACTCGTGAAGCCGTAAAATATTTATTCCGCCCGTTAGATGTTTTTAATTATTCGCAGATGAAGTTATTTATCCACGGAGAAGAAAATCCATTAACAAATTCAGTTTCGTATGTTGGCGGGAATGGGCAAAATGCCGATATCTATTTCCGGTTTGGAGCCGATACTAATAACTTTTACGCCTATCGCCAGCCCATTACTCCGGGTTGGAATGAGGTTAGCATTCTTTTTAGCGAATTAACCGCGCTTAAAGACGCTCGAGATTCGACGCAAATTACTTCTGAATTTATCCAAAAAGTTACCGGGCATGATGATCATTATTATGTTGTTAAAGGAAACCCTTCGCTCACGGCAATAAAGTTTTTATCGGTAGTTATTGTTAATAGAGCTACCGGCGCTATCTCGGGTCAAGTTTGGGTGAATGAACTTCGTGTAATAGGCGCGGATGATACGCCGGGGTGGGCTTACAGTTTTGCAACTTCCTTAAAACTTGCAGACCTTATGAGCATAAATTTTAACATGAGCCAAACCGATCCCTTTTTCCACCGGTTGAATGACAGATTTGGTTCAAGAGTTGATTCAAAAAACTGGAGCGTTTCTACTGACGTGAACGTTTTAAAATTCCTTCCGTTTGATATGCCCGGCAGTAATTTAAAAGTAACTTACTCAAGAACGGAAGCGCTTGGCAAACCTCTTTATTTTCCGGGAACAGATATTCGGGTTGAAGAAAGTATCAAGAAATCAAAAAATAAAACCGCCGAAGAGATTCGCTCCGAGTCTCAAACTTTTTCTTCTTCGGATTCGTGGAATATATCAAACATCAAATTAAATATTCCTTCTAATTATTGGCTGATAAGAGATACTTGGAATTCAATTTCATTTAATTTTAATTACAACAAAGCATTTAGCAGAAACCCGACAACGCTTGCTGCAACAAGTTGGATTTGGAATGCCTCCGCAAATTATTCCGTACAAATTAGCAGCGATTATTATTTTTATCCGTCAAGCATTCCCTTGCTTGGAACCGTGCTTGCTTTGCTAACTGATTATCGAAACACAAAAGTATATTACACTCCGCAAACTTTTGCATGGAATGTTTCTGCCAGAAGAAATAGAAATACCAATGTTACGAGAGCTATAGGAAAGAGCGAATCGAAAACTATAATTTCGAGAGATTTTACTTCTTCGCGTGGCTTCAATTATGGCTGGAAATTAACTGATAACGCATTTTGGAATATCGGAACAACTTACAATGTGGATATCGCCTCAACGCTCTCTTATTTAGAGACGGATGCCATCAACAATTCCCGCCCCGAACGCGAAATTTGGAAAGATATTCTCGGTGGCGCTTTCTTCGGAAAAGATTATTCCTTCAAACAATCTTTCGATCTTAAAACTTCTCCAAGGCTTCCATCTTTTTGGGATTTGAAAAACTACTTTACCATAACTGCCGGATATGGCGTTACTTATCAGTGGGATAATGATTTCAGGCAAGAAGAACTTGGCAGGAGAGTTGGTTATACTAACAGAATAAATTTAGGATTTTCGTTAAAATTAAAAACACTCGCCGCTCCTTTATTTAAAGATGACGAAAGCAAAAATCAGCAAAGCAGCGCCCCCGCGACGACGGTAAGAAATAGAAATTTTGCAGTAGCTAATCCTGACGAAAACAAACCTGCCGCTTCTGAATTTCCGGCGGTTGATTCAACTGCGGCTGCCGATTCAACCGTAAAAAAAACGGCGGCACTAACCAAAGTAGCGTACTATTTAAAAACTTTAGCAAAAACTCTTTTACTTGATTATGAAACAATCACCGTTAGTTTTTCAAATGATAATACCGCCTCATCCAACGGAATTAGAGGCGCCGGTTCCGGCTTAAAAAACTTTTGGGGAATAAAATATAATGCTTCTGAAGGACCATCAAGATTCTATATGCTTGGGTTAAAAAATGATGCAGGTCCCAGAGCCATAAATGGCAACTTAACCGATAATTACAGCCAGCGAAATTCAATTGACTTAAAGACCTCGCGCCCACTTTGGGAAGGCGCGCGTATTGATTTGAGTTGGAAAACGGGCTGGTCAATTAACAAATCAACTTCGCTTCGGTCGGATCAGAATGGCGTTACGAGCATACAAAATATAACTTCTACGGGAACCCTTGACCGGACATTTTTTTCGCTGCCGCCAACTTTTTTCCTCTCGATGTTTAAGAGCGGCATAAAAAGGGTGAGCGAGCTGTACAACCCTAAAGCTGCAAACAAAAACGAAAATCTTTCGGTGGCATTTATGCAAGGGTTTGAAACGCTTCCGCTTGTTTCAAAAATTGGTTTTCTAAAAGATATTATTAAATATGTTCCGCGCCCCAATTGGCGTATTACTTGGGATGGTTTAGAAAAGTTTTCCATCTTCAAAAGTTTTGCAAAAAAAGTAAGTTTAGACCATGCCTACGGCGCAAATTATACCGAAGGTTGGAGGATTAATCCTGATGGAACGCAAGCGACTTCTTCTCAAAAGATTTCTTATGGGTTTTCACCGCTTGTTGGGTTAAATCTTACTTTAAACTCATTTTGGGATGGAAATTTTTCCGGTAATGTGAAGTACTCAACCCGCTCCAATTATGATCTTGGAGTAACAACACAAAAAATTACGGAAACATTTTCACGCGAAATAGGCGTCTCATTAAACTATTCTAAATCCGGGTTTGAAGTTCCATTGTTCGGAATTGCCTTAAAGAATGATATTGAATTTAGCTTTTCTTATTCAAACTCAAAAAACTCAACAGTATTTTTTAATATGAATGAGTTTACCGAAGAAGGCACTCCTCAAGATGGAACAACCAGAACATCGCTTGAGCCGCGAATTAAATATGTTATTAGTTCGCGCGTTACGCTTTCAGTTTTTTACAAACGCTCATCTGTAACGCCGGAAGGGGCGGCAAGAGTTTCGCCTTCAACTATAAATGAAGCCGGGTTAGATGTGCGAATTTCAATTACCCAATAATTCTATTTTAACTTACATGGTGCGCTTTGGATATTGTACAAAATCTCATTGAAATATTTTTACATCTTGATAGACATTTAGGCGAGTTAACCGCACACTACGGAACATTCACTTATGCAATTTTATTTTTAGTAATCTTTGCAGAAACCGGATTTGTCTTTACGCCATTTCTGCCGGGAGATTCTCTTTTATTTGCAATGGGAACGCTTGCCGCATTGGGCAGTTTGAATGTTTATTTTTGTTTTTTTCTTGTAGTTACTGCCGCCTTAACGGGCGATAATATAAATTATTGGGTTGGGCATTTTCTTGGAGAAAAGATAATAACGAAAAATTCCGGCAGATTTATTAAAAAAGAATATCTCGATAAAACTCACGCTTACTTTGAGAAATATGGCGGAAAGACGATCATCATTGCGCGGTTTGTTCCAATCGTTAGAACATTTACCCCTTTTACGGCTGGAATTGCCCGAATGAATTATGGTAAGTTTATTATTTATTCTGTTACCGGTGCAATATTATGGAGCGGGTTTTTAGTCTTTGTGGGATATTTTTTTGGCAACTTGCCATTCATTAAAAAAAATTTCAGCTTAGCCATTCTTGCCGTCATCTTCATTTCACTATTGCCGGCAATCATTGAAATAATACGGACGAAATATTCTTCCAAAACGCTTGATTAGTATTTTTATATTTGCTCAGTTATAATAAAACTAGTAAGTTTCATTGAATTTTTTAACAAATAACTTATAAGAATTATGGAAACAGCAAAGTCCGACCGTTTACTTTCACTTGATGTTTTTCGCGGTATCACCATTATGGGAATGATCCTTGTGAATAATCCCGGGAGTTGGGGCTCTATTTATCCAGCATTAGAACATGCCGCTTGGAATGGCGTAACGCCGACTGATTATATTTTCCCTTTTTTTCTGTTTATTGTTGGCGTTGCTATTACGCTTTCGCTTACAAAACGAAAAGAAAGAGGCGATGATCAGAAGAAATTAATTTTTCAAATTTTTAGAAGAGCTATAATGATCTTTTTAATTGGAATGGTTCTTCATGGATTTCCTTATTTCAATTTATCTACAATTCGGATACCGGGAGTTCTACAACGAATTGCGGTCGTTTACTTTTTTGCTTCATTTATTTTTTTAAAAGCCAATTGGAAAACTCAAGCATACCTTGCGGGCAGTTTTTTAATTTTTTATTGGATAATTATGACAGTAATTCCGGTTCCCGGATACGGAATGCCGAATTTGTATGTTCCGGTAATTACTGATGCGTTAGGGAAACCATTATTTTCACCAAACCTTGCTGGTTGGTTAGATAATTTATTATTACCTGGTCATCTCTGGAGGCAAACAAAAGTATGGGACCCTGAAGGATTGCTAAGCACAATTCCAGCGATCTCTACTGCTTTGTGCGGTGTACTGCTCGGCGCCTGGCTGCGTACTAACAACGACAAAGTTACAAAAGTAGTTTGGATGTTTATTTTTGGAAATATTGGGATTGTACTTGCAACCATAATAGATATGTGGTTCCCAATAAACAAAAGTTTGTGGACAAGTTCGTTTGTGTTATTTAACGCCGGCATGGCGCTTCACTTTTTTGCTCTCTGCTATTGGTTTATTGATGTAAAGGGAATTACTTGGTGGACAAAACCTTTTACTGTGTATGGCACTAACGCAATTGCTGTTTTCTTTTTATCCGGCATTGTCGGAAGATTGATGGGATTAATTGAAGTAGCTAATACCGCCGGAAAGAACGTAAATTTGCAAGATTACTTGTACGGAAAATTCTTTATGTCTTGGTTAGCGCCACTACATGCTTCGCTTGCATGGGCTGTAACGTATGTTATCGTTTGGCTTGGGTTAATGTGGATATTGTATGCAAAGAAGATATTTATAAAAGTGTAACTGAAAATAATACGCTAAAGTTTAAAGCCGCAGGAAATTATTCTGCGGCTTTTTATTAATTATTACTTTGAACTAATAAGCAATTTTTTTAACATGTAAACCGCCTTAAATAAATACAAAACCTTTTTTTACGACAATGCTAAAACTTCTTTTCATTTTTACGGCGCTCTTTGTAAGCAGTTTATCGCCGCAATCTTTGGTTGATAGCCTGAAAATTTATAGTCCATTTACAAATCAAAATGATATTAGAAGAATTTTATTAACTCATTTTTCAATTCTTGGTGATGAAGATAAATCATTAATAAATAAGTATTCGGAGGCTATTGCCACAGCTAAAAAGAGCAATGCATCAAGGGATGAAGCGGAAGCATTAGTAAAATTGGCAGAAATATTTTTTAAAGCAGGGTTATACACCCAGGCGTTGGAAAACTATTTTGAGGCTTTGAAAAAGTATGAAGCCGAAAATGATTCAATTATGACAGGAATAGTTGAAACCAAAATTGGGAGAACTTATTACTTCGCGGACATAAGTTCATCCGTAGATTATTCACGCAAGGGATACAATGCAATAAAACATTCAGATGATTTTGAAATAAAAGCTTACGCTGCATATATCGGCGCAACTCTTGAGAAGGACGGGAAAAAGGCTCATGAATTATTTAAAAAAGCCTTAGCTATTCAACTTGAAATAATTAAGAACAAACCCGATAACTATGAAGTCAATGTGAATCTATCACGTTATTATAACACAACCGGCAATGAAGAAGCCGCCCTTAGAGTTGCGGAGAAGATAAGAGATAATTGGTTAATTATTCTTTATTTAAATAACATTGGGTATAAAAAAGTTAATGACGGAAAGTATAACGAAGCTGTAAAGTATTTTCATAGATCGCTTGATATTTGTCTATCAAGAAAATACAAAACTCTTCTAAGAAATACTTATGAAAATTTAGCCAGAGCATACCAAAAGATGGGGAAGTGGCAAAAATCTGCCTATTATCACAATTTAATGCATTTTGTTGAAGAAAGTTTATTTAGCGAAGAATTTGTGTTACAAGCCTCTGAATCCAGAATAAAATACGAGACAGAAAAAAAAGAATTAGAAAATGAATTTCTAAAAAAAGAAAAGCTTGTTTTAACTGAAAATATAAACTTAGGGAAATATCAAAATTTTTTGCTGCTTCTTTCATTTGCCGGAGCTTCATTTACTTCGATATTTATTTACTTAAGCCGACGAAAGATGAAAGTGATTAATAAAAATCTTGACGAAAAAAACGAAAAATTGGCGGCAGTAATTGAGGAATTAAAAGTGAGTGAAAACAACCTCAAAAATGCGCAAGAAACAGCTAAACTTGCTAATTGGGAATGGGATGTAAAAAACAACGTTATTACTTTTTCGGAACAACTTCCTCTAATATACGGACTTGATGAAGCACACTTAAAATTAAACTTTAAAGAATCAATTCTTAAAAATATTCATCCGGAAGACCGCGCTAAGCTGATAAATGAACACAATGATAACCACAATCAACAAAGTGAACAGCATGACTACCGGATAATAAAGCATGGAAAGATTTATTGGGTAAAAGCAAATCGTGTTTATTTAAGAAATGATTCGGGAGAAGTAACAAAAATACGAGGGACAGTACAGGATATTACCGAGGCAAAAGAGGAAGAAGAAATTAAACTTCAGATTGCAGCACAAATGTCTTTTACTCGGCAATTATTAGAATCTCAAGAAACTGAAAGAAAAAGGATTGCCGGTGAGCTACATGATAGTTTAGGGCAAAACCTGTTAGTTATTAGCAACCAATTGCTTGTGAAAATGCAGCAGCCGCATATTGAAGGAGGAAGCCTTTCTGATACGGCTGAGCTTGTTTCAAGAACGATTGAAGAAGTACGTTCGATTTCGCATAACCTACATCCTCACTTGTTAGATCAGTTAGGGATTACAAAAACAATAAAGGCTTTGACTACACAATTAGTTGAAACTACTAACATTTCAATCAGCGCAGAGATTGACAATATTGACGAAACTCTAGAGATCACTGCCGAAATAAATCTTTTTAGAATTATTCAAGAATCTTTCAATAATATTATTAAGCATTCCGGCGCCTCAAAAGCTGAAATTATCGTCAAAAAGTTGCCTAAGTTATTGTTTATATCTATTAAAGACAACGGAAAAGGAATGATTGAAGATCAGAAGAACAGAGGCGATACATTGGGTTACGGATTTGGCTTATACGGAATGAAAAAACGCGCTCATGTATTTGATTGGGTCTATGAGATTGATTCAAAACCAGGTATGGGCACCGAAGTTAAAATTACTATCCCATTATTAAAGGCTGAGTAAATGGAAAAAATTACGGTTCTTATTGCAGATGACCATCCTTTATTTTGTGGAGGAGTTCTTAAAGCGTTAGAATTGGATACAAGTTTAATCGTGGTGGGGGAGGCTTCAAACGGTAAAGAAGCCTTAGAAAAAATCCTTAACCAAAAACCTGATGTTGCTATACTTGATATTAATATGCCTTTTTTAACCGGACTGCAAGTTGTTAAGGAGTTGCGAATACGAGATATTTATATTTCGATAGTTTTTCTTACGATGTTCGATGACGAAGATATCTTAAATGAAGCTATGGATTTGGATGTTAAGGCATATATTTTAAAAGATAGCGCTGCATTGGATATTGTAAATGCTGTACATGCAGCGCACATAGGGGACACATTTGTCAGCCCATCATTAATTTCCAAATTGGCGACTAAAAAAAGAATGAAAAATGATGTGCTTTTGGTTTTGAAAGAACTTTCTGAAAGGGAAATCCAAGTACTTAAACTTATTGCTGGTTCAAGAACCAGCAAGGAAATTGCCGATGAACTTTATCTTAGCCCAAAAACCGTAGAGAATTACCGCTATAAAATTTCAGAGAAACTTAATTTAAAAGGTTCTTACAGTCTTCTTAAATTTGCTTTTGAAAACAAAAACTTGTTATAGGGCATCTCCATAAATCATTACTAAAAAAGAGTGTTCTCACTCTATCTTCTCATACCTCGCAGAATCTAAATTGCTACCATAAATCAAAACTATTCGATTAATAAGTAAACTTTTCGAATAGATACCAAATTCGTTTTCAAATTATAAATATTATCAAATAAAATAATAGGAGAAACTATATGCGCTCAAAAATACTAAAGAACTTTTCAGGATCCTTCAAGTTATGTAATTCGGTTTCGATGGTGGCTGTAATTTTTTTAATGCTATTTAGCGCTATAGATGTTTCGGCGCAAGGGAAGTCATTAAGTTTCAGCGGAAGTTCCTACATTGAAGTGCCGGATAATCCAAATTTACGATTTACCAATGCTGTAACTATTGAAGCATGGATTTATTTGGATGATAATACTAACAATACAATTATTGATAAGGGAGATTATAATTATCTTTTTGAAACTCACCCAAACGGAGCGCCTGCGTTAGGCTTGTACAGCCGAAGTTTCGGATGGATTTATAGCGGTGGATCTATGCCTATTAATCAGTGGGTACATGTTGCCGTTTCTTTTAAGACCGGAGCTAATGGTGTAAACTTTTATATGAACGGAACGTTATTAAGTTCGCATACTATGAATACAAATTTATATTCAGACAGTGGTCCGGTTAATATAGGAAGGCAGAGTCCTTTGTCTTGCGCATGCAATTTATTCAATGGAGATATGGACGAATTAAGAATTTGGAACGTTGCCCGCACACAAGCAGAAATAGCTGACAACATGTATTCTAATTCGTTATGCGATAATACAGGACTTGTAGCCAATTTCCCGTTTGATGAAAACGGCGGAACTTCAGTATCAAGCGTGGTTGGCGGTTACACTGGAACAATTATTAATCCTGCTGGTATTTCGTGGGCGGCAGGGGTATCGTTATCTCCATGCGTTGCAACGCCAACACAAACACTTACAATTCTCGGTGGTTACGGTACGCAAGGTCAAATTGATGCTTATACCGAAGCGTCAAGGGATGGGGGAGCTACTTGGAAACCTGCTTATCTTACAGGCGGGCATCCTTGGGGATTTGCTGCAGGAACTAACTCATGGATCAATTTTGATCCAAGCCCGTTCGTGGGGTTAAATACAACAACCGATTATCGTATTCGATTTACTATACCCTCTGATTATTCATCCCCGCACATGACATTTGTAATAAAAGCAGATAACCGAGCTAGACTTTCTGTGAACAATACGTTTATATCTGAATTTGATGGAACCTCCTCAGGGGCAGCAGGCGATCAGGTGATTGCACAAAGTCTTAGACCTGGATTGAACGAAATTCAGATAAGATTAACTGACTGGGGCGGCTGGGTTGGATTGAATTACAGAATTGACATTACCATGAAATCAAATCAAGCGCCTATATTAACCCCTGCATCTCCTCCAAATGTTGCACCGGTAGCAAATGCAGGCGTAAATCAAACTATTAATTGTGCCCCATTAACAGGAAGCGCCATTACTTTAGATGGCAGCGGGTCATCAGACGCTGACGGCGATACATTAACTTATAGCTGGAGCAATGGCGCAACAACTGCCGCGCAAACATTGCAACTCACACCGGGGGCACACAATTTCACGTTAACTGTGAATGACGGAAAAGGCGGCGTTTCAACAGATGATATTGTAATTACAATTAATGCTGATGTTGCAGCGCCGGTTCTTACTGTTCCGGAAGCTCTTGTAACTAACGCAACCGTTTTAGGCGGATTTGTTGGGGCAATAGGAAATGCAGTTGCTGTTGACGCCTGCGATACCAATCCGGTTGTTACAAATAATGCACCGGTTCAATTCCCGCTTGGAGAAACTATTGTAATCTGGACTGCCACAGACGATAATGGAAATACTGCAACCGCTTCTCAATCGGTAACGGTAAAACAATCCACCATGCTTGCAAAATCCTTAACTATTCCGGTGTTACAAGCATTGTTGCCGATTAGTAAAAACGTTGATAACAAAATTGGCGAAGCAGTAAATAACATTCAACAAAGTGTGAAAGCTGAATTATGGGTTGATGAATATCATCTTTCTACTAAAAAAGGAGAAAAAGTTTTTGAGGAAGAGAAAAATGCCGTTAATCAACTATTGAGTTTGCTCCAATCAAATGACCATGATGGTGATGATGATGATCATGAGGGCGATGATGACCACGACGGAGATGATGACCACGACGGAGATGATGACCATGAAAACAAGGTTAACATACTTAGCGAAGCTGCTAATACTAAACTTTTGACGGTTGTTCTTACGTTGGTTGATGCAGATAAAGCTCTGGCTACTTTAGCTTATACTGAAGCGCAAGCCGTTTATACAACCCCTAAATACTTGAAGAAGCTTGATGAGGCAAAGAAAAAATTAACCGAAGCGCAAAAACAATTCAGCGAAAAGAAGTATGCCTCGGCAATTGCGAAATACAAAGATGCTTGGAAATCTATTATTGAGATTGCAGGTAAAAATTTTCACAAAGAAGGAAGCCAAGATTTAACCCAACTAAGCGGAGAAGTACCAACTACATATGGACTAAGCCAAAACTATCCAAATCCGTTTAATCCAACTACAATGATTGATTTCTCAATCATGGAATCCGGTTATTATACTTTAAAAATTTATAATTCACTTGGGCAAGAAGTTGCGGAATTGGTTAACGATCAGTTGGAAAGTGGGAATTACAGCCTTGGCTTTGATGCTTCGCAACTTGCATCAGGTTTGTACATCTACAACATAAAAGGCGCAAACGTAAACCTATCTAAGAAGATGCTTCTAACGAAATAAATATTCGAGATAATTTGATAAATAAGAACCCTGAATTATTCAGGGTTCTTTTATTTTAAACTTGCTGAAAGTTTTTAAGCTGTGGATGTGGTAATATATATTCAGTTTAAACTAACAGAAAAAAAATGATACTGAATTGGTAATATGAGAGACTGTTCGTTTATATGTTGTTTTCTGTGAAGGCTTAAAATGATTTGGCTTGAAGGCCTTTTGAAACCGACTTCCAAAACTTCCTTCTTAACTCTAAAGATGTTACGGCATTGGTTTTAATTTCTAAAACTGTAAAGTCTTTTGAAGCAATAGCGTTGTCAATTTGTTTTTCAAAATCACTTTGTTCTTTAATAAGCGCATACCTCCCGCCAAAAGATTTTACGAGTGGTTTGAAAGATAATGAATGAGGCATCGTGAAATACTTTTCAAACACCTTTTCGTATTTAGAAATAGGGAGAAATCTAAAAATGCCGCCGCCATTATTATTCACTAAAACTATAATAAGCGGAATATGATATTGGGTTGCCGTAAGCAGGGAAGTGAGGTCATAATAAAAAGCTAAATCGCCAGTTAGTAAAACGGTAGGTTTTTTTGAAGCATAGGCAATGCCCAAAGCAGTTGAAGTTATGCCGTCAATTCCGCTTGCCCCTCGATTGTGAAACATAGTAATTTCTTTATTTGAATTAGAAGCAAAAAAATCAAAATCACGAACCGGTAAACTATTAGAAAGCATCACGTTTGCTTTAGACGGAAGCTTACTCATTAATAAATCTATGGCTTTTGGTTCATTAGGAAAAGCTGTATTCTTAAAAGTTTTCTCCTTTATTATTTCAGCGGTTACATCCGCAGATTTTATAAGGTTAACCCAGCTCTTTTTTGCTGCGTCTAATATTTTTTTGCGTTCAGCTGCTAACAAGATTTGGCAAAACAAAAAAGGTTTAAATGCTAATGATTTTTTTGCATTTCTTCCCGGATCAAACCAATCTCCAAATTCATTTATTAAATATTTCGGCGCTGTAGTTTTCTCAAGAAACTGTTCAAGCCCTTTAGAGGTAATTGTTCTCCCGAAATGAAGTATTATATCAGGATTAAAGTCTTTTAAGAAATATTCAGACCGAAGAAGTGCGTCATAGTTAGCTATAATAGTTTTTTTAGAAGTTTTTCCAAATCTGAGTTGAGAAGCTCCGTCAGCAAAAATCGGGAATCCGATTCTGTTGGATACTTCATTTATGAGTCGTGGGAATTTGGCGTCATAGTGATCTGGTCCGACGATAATTATCCCTTGTTTAGCGCCCGCTATTAATTCAATTAATTTTTCAGCTTCTTTCAAAACAGAATTTGATATTTTTTTTTCAGCACTACTTGATGAAAACTGTATATTCAAACCATCCGGAACTGTATTGGTAAAACTTTCAGGTTCAAAAGGTTTTTCAAAAGGGAAATTAATATGAACCGGTCCTTTATCCGTAATTGCAGAAACATCAAATGCTTGAGCTGCTATGTTTTTAATTGCGTGCAATTTCTTTTTTGTTACCGCAGGCAACCCGGCGTCAATGAAGTAGCGTATATGATTAGCATATAAGTTCTTTTGGTTGATAGTTTGGTTTGCCCCTCTATTTACAAGTTCCGGCGGGCGATCGGCGGTGCAAATAATTAAAGGAATCCTTTGCTGATATGCTTCAATTATTGCCGGATAATATTCTGCTGTCGCCGTTCCTGACGTACAAATTAATACAACCGGAGTTTGTGAGGCGCGCGCAATTCCGGCGGCAAAAAAAGCAGAAGATCGTTCATCAATTATAGTTACACAGCTTAGTTTTTTGTTAGCCACAGCTGCCAACGTTAATGGTGTACTGCGAGAGCCTGGCGAAATACATACATGTTTTACGCCAAGGCGTGAAAGTTGTTCAAAAAAAATATTTGACCATAAAATATTTTTATTAATTTTCTTCATGCAAAACCGATAGGATAGTTTTAAATTTTGTTTCAGTTTCTGCAAATTCATTTGCCGGATTTGAGCCATCAACAATTCCGCAGCCCGCATAAGCAAATATCGTCTTTTTATTAATTAATGCCGAACGTATTGCAACGATTAACTTTGCTGAAGCCGGGGAGACCCATCCTACTAATCCGGCGTACAACCCTCTATCAAAATCTTCAAGTTGTGAAATCAATTCTTTGGCGTTTTGTTTAGGGAACCCACAGACCGCTGGCGTTGGGAAAATATTTCCAAGAATTGTAAAAAACGATGACCCGTTTTTTAATTTTGCCGTTATAGTTGTTGATAGATGTTGAATTGAAGATAGTTTTTTTACCCTGGGAGTTTCGTTGAAGGCAACATGTGAGGATACCGAATTTAGATTATCAAGTAAAAATTCTAACACACTGCGTTGTTCATGCAATTCTTTTGAAGAATTCAATAATTCATTTTCTAATTGAACATCTTCATGAAGAGTTAAGCCTCGTTTTCTTGAGCCGGCTATGGCTTCCGTCCGAAGGGTGTTTTCATTAAGCTCAATTAAAATTTCCGGTGATGCGCCAAAAAAAACTGAATTATTTTTCTTTATAAGAAAAATATTTGCCGCCGGATTATTTTTTTTTAATCTAACAAGTAATTCTTCAACATAATTTTGGCTATCTATAGTTAAAGAAATTCGTCTCGCTAAAACGACTTTTGTAAGCGAATTGTTTTTAATTTCTGATAACGCTTTTTCAACATTGCGATTCCATTTCTCTTTATCATTAGTGGGTAGAATAACTCTTTTTAGAATATTTGCACTTCTTTTTTTTGATACATGGTTTTCCCCCAAGACTTGTTTTAAAATATTAGCAAATTCCAAAATCGAACTCTCAACAGAAAACGCGGAATCAAGTAGAGCGTTGAATCGAAAGAGCAGTGAATTATTTTTATAGAGTATTAGAAACTTGGGGACGTAAAATTCGATATTTTTAAAATCCATCCATTCAATACTTCTCTTCTCTTCGCTAAACTTAACTGCTGTTAAAAAAAGGGGGGACTCAACAAATTGCCGCTCTTCAGTATTAAAAAAAGGTTTTGGGAATTCACTGTATTGCTTTTCGATAGCTTGCCATCGGTCGGCGCCTTCCGCTGAAATTGAAACAATATTTCCTACCGATAGCAGTTCATCGCTGTTTGAAGAAGAATAATATCCATCTGAGAAATCAGTTAAAAGATGGGTGAAATCTTCTGCCAAAAGATTCTGAGATTCAGAAAAACAATAACTTGCAAGTTGACTTTTCCGCTTAGCTATTACTGACTTCTGAACCGCAATTTTTAGGAATTTTTCATACGATGTTAGTAAATTATCTTGAGATAGCATTATTAAAAAATTGTAAATATTACATCAAATATAAATTTCGGCGAACAACTTTCCAATTTAAGCGCAGAGTATTTGTTTTGGGAGGCAAAGAATATAAAACGTAAAACTTCGTTTACAAACGTCAATAGTGGCGGTTATTAAAAAATTGCAAATTATCATTTATTCTCTTTCCAAAAAAAATAATTGATTAATTTCCACTATTGAGAATTTTGTGTGTCAACTAAAAATTGTAAAGTGATTTTTGTTCGTAAGTCTTTAGTAAACAGCATAATTTCAACATTTCTGAGAAAGTTAGTGTGCTAAGTAGATGGCACAATATTGTATTTAAAAAAGTATTGATTTTTTCGTTTATTAATTACTACTAACATCCTGAAAGGAAGATAAAATGTCTGGCAAAAGCCGTCGTGATTTCCTTAAAACTACTGCTGTTATTGGGGCTGGAGTTGCAAGCCTTTCTACAAACACTACTAAAGCTGGTCCTAAAAACATTCTGTCTGAAGATAGAATGGGAGTTTTGGTTGATACCACTGTGTGTATCGGCTGCCGCAATTGTGAATGGGCGTGTAAAGATGCTCATGAATTACCTGCCGGAAATCTTCAAGCCTACGAAGACAGAAGTGTTTTTAAAGAGAAAAGAAGACCAGGCGCTAAAGCGCTCACCGTTGTTAATGAATATCCTCCAGATAAAAATTCTACTCTACCGATTGATGTTAAAGTGCAGTGCATGCATTGCGATCATCCGGCGTGCGTTTCAGCCTGTATTGTCGGCGCTTTTTCTAAAGAAGAAAATGGCTCGGTTATTTGGGATACAGATAAGTGCATCGGCTGCCGTTATTGCATGGCTGCTTGCCCGTTCCAAGTTCCGGCTTTTGAATATGATAAAGCGATTAATCCGATGATAATGAAATGCGATTTTTGTTTTAATCGAACAAAAGACGGAAAACTTCCGGCTTGCGTTAACATTTGCCCTGTAGAAGCGCTAACCTATGGTCCGAGAACCGAATTGATAAAAATTGCAAGAGAACGAATAAAAAGAAATCCAGAAAAATATGTTAATCATATTTTGGGTGAACGTGAAGTAGGCGGCACGGCATGGATGTACCTTGCAAATAAAGATTTTAGAGAGTTAGATTTTCCAAAACTTGGAACAAATCCAGCTCCCGGGGTTTCAGAATCTATTCAACATGGAATATTTGCCTATTTTATTCCTCCGGTTTCATTATACGCCTTACTTGGTGGAATAATGTGGATAACCAAACATCGCAAAGAAATTGATGCGGAGGAAACATTATGATTTATGAAGAAGTAAACCCGGCGTCGGTAAAGCATAACTATTTTACTCCCGGTGTTATTGTTCTATCCATAATTGCCCTAAATGGTCTCGTCTTTTTGATGGGAAGATTTTTCTTTGGAATAGGCGCGGTTACAAACCTTAATAATCAATTTCCTTGGGGATTGTGGATTGGAGTAGATGTAGCTGCCGGTGTTGCGCTTGCTGCCGGTGGTTTTACTACAGCTGCACTCGGTCATGTGATGCATAGGGAAGAATATCATGCAATTATTCGCCCTGCTTTATTAACTGCAATGCTTGGCTACACGTTTGTTGCGATGGGCGTTTTTGTTGATATTGGTAGATGGTACTTTATTTGGCATCCGTTAATTATGTGGAATGGAAGTTCTGCGCTTTTTGAAGTTGGTATTTGTGTAATGATTTATATGACCGTTCTTTATATTGAGTTTCTGCCTGTTGTTGCCGAAAGATTTATTGGAAAAGTTAATCTGCCGGGAGTTCTTTCATGCTTCAATAAGGTTCTCGATAAATTGCTTAGAATGATTGACGGTACATTATCCAAAACGATGTTCATTTTTATAATTGCAGGAGTAGTTCTTTCCTCGCTTCACCAATCTTCGCTTGGCACGTTGATGGTTATTGCTGGTCCTAAAATGCACCCGCTTTGGCAAACGCCAATTCTTCCGTTGTTGTTTTTGCTTTCCGCAATAAGTGTAGGGTTTCCGATGGTTATTTTTGAATCGCTCATTGCATCGCGCTCGCTTGGGTTAAAGCCGGAAATGCACGTTCTTTCAAAATTGGGTTCGATGATTGCTCCGCTTCTTGGTGTTTATTTAGCTTTTAAACTTGGCGATATGTTTATTCGGGAAACTTTTGTTTACTTGAAAGAATTTACTACTGCCAGCGTGATGTTCACGATAGAACTTTTATTCGGAGTTATTATTCCGTTAAGAATGTTTCTTTCACCCAAAGTTTTGAAATCTCCATTATTTCTTTTCATAGCTTCAGCATTAGTTGTGTTTGGAGTTTTGTTAAATCGGATTAACAATTTTGTGGTTGCCTATACGCCGCCTTATTCAACCAAATCTTACTTCCCATCTTTTGGAGAAATTTCCGTAACCATCGGATTTATAGCGATTTTGGTTCTTGTTTACCGATTCGTTGTTTTGAATTTTCCGGTCATTAGTCTGCCTGGTTTAAGGACTGCTCAACCTACTAAATATACAATTAAAGGGGCAAAAAAATGAAGAAGAGACTATGTATCGTTTTCTTATTTGCAATTTCCATTACTGTTTTGGGGCAAAACAATCTTGGGAAAGATCATGCAAAATCGAATATCAACTGTAAAACATGCCATACTTGCGATGTTCCGACAAAAAATGATCCTTGTTTAATTCTTTGTCCTCGCGAAAAAATGAAAACGGTTTATGAATCGCCGGATAAAACAGTGGAAGTTGTAAGTTTGGAGGAACTTTCAAAAAAGTACTTGCCGGTAATATTTTCTCATCGAGTTCATGCGCAAATGTCAATATTGTCCGGCAGCTGCGGAACCTGCCATCATTACAACACAAGTGGACCGATTCAGCCGTGCAAAAATTGCCATCAAACTTCACGCAGAAGAGATGATATCGGGAAACCTGACCTCGAAGCCGCATATCATCGGCAGTGCATCGCCTGCCACAGGGAATGGAGCCATGAAACAAGTTGTACTGCATGCCATAGCCTGAAAACCGGAAGCAAAGAATTTCAAAAAGAACAAGCGAAGAAAAAGTTATCAGGGAAAACTCATCCCGTTATTCTCGAACCGGCAAAAATCGTTTATGATACTAAATCTGAAAAAGGGAAAATGGTTACATTTTTCCATGATGATCATACCAAAAAATTTAAAATTGAATGCACATCTTGCCACAAAAACGAAACCTGTATGAAGTGCCATGATGTGAATAAAGTTAGTGCCGCGAAAACCAAATTAGTTAAAACTAAAAAGTCGCTTACTGATAGCCACAAGAAATGTTTTACTTGCCATAAAGATGATACCTGCGGAAGCTGCCATGTAAATCAACCGGCTGAACGATTTGATCACGAGAAGAGAACCGGTTGGGCGCTGAATAAGTTTCATATAAAGTTATCTTGCGCTAAATGCCACGGCTTAAAAGTGCCTTATTCCAAACGTGATAATAAATGTACAAGTTGCCATAACGCATGGACTAACGAAAATTTTAAACACAGTATAACCGGTTTACAGCTTAACGAAACGCATTTGCAGCTAAACTGCGAAGACTGTCATGCAGAAAGTAATTTTGCGGCAAAACCAGTGTGTAGTAATTGCCATGATAACTTTTCGTTTCCGAAACAAAAACCGGGAAAGTTAGTCGGTGCAAAATAAAAATAATATCATGCAAAGATTCAACAAAGCAATGTTCAAGAAAATAGGATTCCGTTTAGTTTTTGCCGTTGCTCTTACTTCATTAAGTATCATTGGAGTGTTTGCATATTTTAATGTTCAATCGCATAGCAAAAGTTTATTGCTTGAAGTTGAACGGCACGCAAATCAACTGGGAGAGACGGTTATTTCAAGCACTCGATTTGATATGATGTTGAACCAAAGAGATAGAATACAGCAAGTTATCAATTCTATCGGAACACAGCCGCAAATTAGAGATGTTAGAATTCTGAATAAATTTGGGAAAATAATTTATTCGTCAGATTCAACTAACATCAACAAAATGGTAGATAAAAAAGCCGAAAGCTGTTACGTCTGCCACGCCGCAAATGAACCTCTTGAAAAAATATCAATAACGGAAAGGACTCGAATTTTTAAAATTGCTCCTGAGTCTATCCGAGTAATGGGAATAATCACTCCAATTTATAATGGAAAATCTTGCTGGATGGCAGATTGCCATGCGCACCCCAAAAATCAAAAAGTATTGGGTGTTTTGGATGTTAGCATTTCGTTAGCCGAAGTTGATCAGACGATTCAAAAAAGCGAATTAGAAATAGGAATCTTTGCTGTAGTTGCAATTCTTGGCGTTGGATTGTTAATTGGCTTTTTTGTCCGGCGATGGGTTTCGCTTCCTGTAAATAATTTGTTAAGCGCTACAAAGCAAGTTAGCATGGGAAATCTGAACTATTCAATTAAAGATATGGGCGAAAATGAAATTGGCATGCTCGCTCATTCTTTTAACAATATGACGAAGAAACTTTCCGAAGCAAGAATGCAGTTGTTTCAATCAGATAAAATGGCTTCGCTCGGAAGACTTGCCGCCGGCGTTGCGCATGAAATTAATAATCCATTAACAGGCGTATTAACTTACAGCAGCTTTTTGCTTAAACGAACTCAAGACAATGCTGAATTCCAAGATGATCTTAAAGTTATTGTGCGAGAAACGCTTCGCTGCCGAGAAATTGTTAAAAGCCTTCTTGATTTTGCTCGGCAAACTGTTCCTAAGAAAAACAACGCAGACATCAATGAAATTATCGGAAGAGCAGTAACGGTAATTGAAAATCAACTGACGCTCAACAAAGTGAAATTGATTAAGGAAATTGACAGCAACCTTCCCAAAATAACTGTTGATGCAAACCAAATTCAGCAGGTGTTTATTAATCTTTTTGTAAATGCTTCGGATGCTATTGGAGAAACTGGGGGAACGCTTACCGTAAAGACTCATCAGATTTCACTTTCTCCATACGGTTTAGCTCAAATTAAAAAAGCTATTTGTCCAAAACGTCATAGCCTTATTGATAATGAATTTAAAATCGGCGGTTTCCCTTCGTTAAAAGTTAAAGTTGTTTCTGAAAATAACGAGGGAATAATCCATATTGATCCCGTTTACGGAAAGCACAGAAACGTCTTTGATCTTGGGTTTTCCATCGGGAAAGAGGCAAAATTTGTTTGCCCCGATTGCAACGGCTCGGTAATCATGCAAGATAAAAGTTGCCCTGAGTGCGGCGCTCCTATTTTATCGTTTGATACAAACGGACAAGGACTTTACGAAGTTTGCTCTTCCGAAAATAACAACTGGGCGCGATGGGAATTTGTTGATTCTGCCGGGCTGACTGAATTTATCGAAATAAAAATTTCTGATACCGGCGGTGGAATTACTAACGAAGACTTGCCGAAAATTTTTGAACCTTTCTTCTCTACCAAAGGGCAAAAGGGAACAGGGCTTGGTCTTGCTGTAATTTGGGGAATAATTGATAATCACAATGGAACGATAACCGTAGAAAGTGAAGTTGGAAAAGGTACAACATTTATTATTAGGCTGCCGCTTACGCAGCAAAGATAGATTTATTACATGAGTTTAATAGCAGACATATTAATTATTGACGATGAGTTAGTAGTAAAAGACGCGGTTAAAAAAATCTGCGCGTTAGATAATTACTCGGTTGAAACGGCGGCAAATGTTAAATCGGCAATTGATAAAATCTCAAAAACTTTTTTCCCAATCATCGTGTGCGATATTATGATGCCAGACGGCGATGGATTTCAAATTTTGGATGAATTACATAATAGAAATATTGAAAGTTCGGTTATTATGACTACGGGCTATTCCACCGTTGAGAATGCGGTTACTTCGCTCTACAAAGGAGCAATTGATTTTATTCCGAAACCGTTTACGGTTGATGAATTGCTCAGTTCGGTGTATCGCGCAAACAAGTATCAACAAATAAAAAATAGACAGAAATTTTTACAGCTGCAAAATAAAAATGAAGAATTACTTTTTGTCAATTGTCCGGTAAAGTATCATCGGCTTGGGTATGCAAGCTGGATGTTTAAAGAAAGAGATGGCTCCGTTCTAATCGGCGTTTGCGATCTTTTTCTTAAAACTATTGAAACAGTTAAGGAAATTGAAGTATTACAATCTGATGAAGAACTTATGCAGGGAATCAGCTGCGTTTCTTTTATTTCAACTGATGGACGAACGCATAAATTACTTTCGCCTATTTCAGGTAGAATTGTTGAAGTAAATCAAAACATCAAAATGAACGCCAGTTTAATAGAGAAAGACCCTTACTTTGAAGGCTGGATTTACCGCATCATTCCGTCTGACATTGACTATGAACAGAAACACTTAATCATGGGCAGTTCGGAGCTGCTCTAATATGGTAACGAAAAAAAACAACTAAATCTTGAGGAGAAACAATATGCCTATTTTATTATTAGCAGTCATTTTATTTATCATTGCGGATATCCTGATCCGCATCTTCGGAAAGCGCTTGACCGAAAAGAAGTTGAAAAAAGAGCGCGAACTCGTTTTACAAGAAAGTTTGAAGTTAGATGTTAGCAATGAAACCAAGTCTTTGAAGCGGGCAGAAGTTGCTAATCCGAAAGCTAAAATTCTTTGTGTTGATGACGAAGAAGTAATTCTCGGTAGTTTTAGAAAAATTCTTGTTCTTGACGGTTACTCGGTTGATACGGTTGAAACCGGGCAAGAAGCGCTTGGGCTTATCCAAAAACATCATTACGATTTTCTCTTCACCGATCTTAAAATGCCTTTAATGGATGGCGTTGAAGTAACTAAATCTGTAAAACATATGCGCCCCGATATTGATGTAATTATTATTACCGGGTATGCTTCCGTAGAAACCGCCGTTGAAACAATGAAATACGGAGCGATGGATTATGTGCAAAAACCATTTACCGAAGATGAACTTCTTACGTTTGTTAAAAAATCATTGATTAAACGGCAAGATAAAATTCAGAAACAACTAAAACCTAAAGTTCATATTACTCATCTTCCGGCATCTGATGATTTTACCAAAGGCGAATTTTCAATACCCGGAGGAGTTTTTATCGCTAAAAATCATACTTGGGTTAGCATGAATCAAGAAGGAATTTCTAAAATAGGAATTGATGATTTTGCTAAAAAACTTATCGGCACAATTGACGCGATTGAACTTCCAAATCTTGGAATGAATATTAAAGCAGGGCAGCCGCTATTTACCATTAAGCAAGCAAACCGGAATGTTAGTTTCTTTTCTCCTGTCAGTGGAAAAGTTTCGCAAATCAATACTTTGTTAGAGCGAAATCTCTCCGCACTTAACATAACGGCGTACGAAAAAAATTGGGTTTGCGCCCTTGATGCTGAAAATCTTGATGTTGAAATTAAAGAACTCTATATCGGAAAATCTGCTGTTACTTTTTTTCAAGAAGATATTGAACGCTTCAACGCGATAATGAAAGACCTTGTAACAACTGAGAAAAAAGCAGGCGAATATGTTGAAGAAAGCCAGCTTTATATCGGGCAACTTGAAAAACTTACTGATGTAAATTGGGAAAAAGTAATCTCTGAATTTTTTAGAAGATAAAAGTAAGTGAGAAATGATTTCCTGAGTGAATCTTAGTGTTCTAAGTGCCTTAGTGGTGGAAGATTATTTACCACTAAGACACTAAGTTCACTTAGAAGCACTAAGTTCATAGAAATTATTAGAATCGGTAGCTGAAGGTTACTAACATTTTATCGGTAGAAATATCCTGGTAAACGCGCGACAAATTCACCTCGTAATTATCGCCGTATGTTTTCCACCAGCCATGAGCATAGGCAACATCAATCGCAAAAGTTTCATCAGCTAAAAAACCGATGCCGCCGGTTAAATACTTTTTTCCAAAATCTGATGGGTCGCCTTTGTAAGGAGAAGGTTGAGAAATAAATCCGCCTCTGATTCTGATACCTGCTTGTGGGATTGTGTATTCCATTCCAAGATTAAATGCGGCTACGGCACGAAATAATTCTTTAATATCTTTATTCAGGCTTGCAATATCGGTTGCTGGAATTCCCTTAGCGTTATCGAATTTAGTTTGCGTATAATCAGTAAGCGTGGCTTCGCCTGATAAAATTAATCCTTTAACATTAACAGAAGCGGCGCCTGTTATTGCAAACGGCGAAGTGATATCGTATTCAACTTCATCATTGTAAGAATTTTCGTAAATCAGTGAACTGAATTCAGAGCGGGCAGAGCGGTCATACTTTTCTTTATTGGTATATGTTTTCGGAAACTGAATAGTTGCACCAAACCGTGCAATTTTTGAAAGTTGATACATAGTGCCAAGCTTTAAGTCCCAACCGCTAAGTTCCCAATTAAGCACATCATTTCTGTAAAATGTTGTGAAATTTTTTGTATTGGGATCTCCCGGTGCAGTTTCTACGGTATCATAAATACCTCTTGTATCATCTTCATAGTAATCCCGGTTACTAGAAAATGTACCGGAATTAATATTTAACGAACCGCCGACAAATAAATTCTTTGAAACTTCAGTTGCGCCTGAAAACGTCCAACTATCCAATCCGCCTTCTTGAAGTGTGGTTCCGCTTTGGTTTAAATTTCCTTTTATAGCGGAAACATTTCCGGTAGCATCGGTTAAGTAAAGTTCATACGGAATATCGCTTATAGTTGCGAGATATTGAATCATCGAATGATTGCCAATATTATAGCCGTCAAATTTTTGCGCCGAAGTAAAATCTTTAGTTTTATTGTAGGACATTCCGAAAACTAAACTTCCCTGTATAGTGGGAAAAGGGAAAACAAAACTCATCTGATTAAAATTTGTTGCGCTGCTTGAATAATTGGTTTTGTTATTATAAAGTGTAGCGTCATTATTAAAACTGAAATAATCAAATCCGCCGGCAACTTCCAATCTTTTAATAAACCCTAACCCCGCGGGGTTAAAGTACATTGCGGAAGCGTCATCGCTAATTCCGCTAAAAGCATTTCCCATTCCCAAAGCTCTTGCGCCAACTCCCAAACCGGTTTCAGAAATGCGCAATGCATCAGTGAGCGTTTGTGCTGGGGTAGTTATGGATAAAATGCAAATCGTTAGAAAAAAAACTTTTATGAGTTTCATAGTATTTATCTCCTTGGAGTATCGGAAGAACGGCTTCCGTCATTATTTCTTGTGTCTCGTGAATTGGAAGAATTTCCTTTATCTCTCTGCTGAGTTGTGCTTTCACTTTTTTTTGCCGCTTGATTATCATCGGTAGCAGGAGTAGTTGTCGGCTGACTTACCGTTACCGGATCAGTAGTCGAAGGAGGCTCAACTGGGGGGCTCACTATATATATTCCCTCCTTAGGATAGTCCCTTCTGGGCTGTGTTCCTCTGTCACCGCTGCCTCCATCTCGCAATTTAACGGCTTCATTTTCTCTTTCTATTACAAGAGGAGTAAAACTTGGAGGAGGAGGGACCGTGTACCACCATGGTAATTCATAATAAGTCGAATACTCACCGTAATAAGTTTCTTCATAGTAAGAAACAGTATTTTCGCTTTTCTCTTTTGTCGGGAAAGCAGCTTCCGGTGTCCAAATTACCGTATAGCAGCCTTGAAAAACTACAACCAATAAAATGACTATTAAGAAATTGCCTGGGCTTTTCATTATCTTCTCCGTGAGTTTGAGCCGCTGTTGCCGCTTCCGCTGCTTCTTGAACTTGAAGATGAAGAAGACCTGGAGGATGAACCGTTGTTACTGCTTCTTGGCGCTTGGTAACTTGGCTGTGATGATTCTCTTCTTGGCGCGGAATAACCGCTTGATTCTTTTCTTCTCTCATTTGAACTTCTTCTATCCGGAGATGTTGATTGACTGTTTCTTCTATCATTATTTAGCGATGGTGATTGAGATTCTCTTTGCTCTGGTTTTACAGTTTTTCTTTCATCTGAACTTGGAGCGGAAGAATTTCTATCACTTCTGATGGTTTCTCTGTTTCTGTCAGCGGGTTGTGTTTGGGGTCTTCTTTCCATTTCTGCATCTTTAACGTCTGCTGATCTTTTGGCTCTTTCTGAATTCAGTATTGTTCTTTCACTTCCGTTTGAGTTATTGTCTCTGTTTCTTAGTACAGGGGAACTTCCTCGAGTTATTCCTAATACATCTCTTTTTAAAGTTTCAGTTCTAATACGGTCTTTGTTTAATGAGGATTGAATAAGATTTCTGGTTGTGCGGTCTCTCAGGGTAGTTGTTCCTCGTCCACCGTCAGTATTCCGCAAACGGCTGTCGGAATTTGTTCTTTCTTTATAAATTGCTCCACCGCCATTCCAGTAGGAGTTGTTATAATATCCACCGTAATAGTAATTATCATAGAAGTAAGGGGAGTAATAGGCGATAACCGGAATTGCCGGGTAATATCCGTACCACCAAGGGTCGTAGCAGAAATTATCCCAAAATGGTCCTACTGAAAACCCTAAAGAAAATGAAGGATAATAGTTATGCCACAAATATCTTCTGTAGCCAGGGTAATTGCCATCGTAGTAATTGTTAATTGTTACGTCGGATTCGCCGTTTGAGTAGGTTTTGGAATCATTCTCGGAATAAGTTTCATCCCGGTCTTGGTCGTGCGAGTATTCGTAATCATGTCTTTGACGATTACGAAAATCAACTTGTGTATAGCATCCGTATTGAGAGAAAAGCGCTACAACGATTGCGATTGATAAAAAATATTTTTTCATGGCAAATTTCCTTTTTCTTCTTACGATAAAATAGCAAATACCGAGCCTAAGTTTTTAGCCTAAAATTTAGTGCTACACGGAAAAGATTATAAAACTGTACAATAATTACTTCAATCGTGTTCATTTGAATGAACAGAAACAGAGAGTAATTGATTATTGTTCAAGACCGTAGTCTTTAATTTTTCTGTAAAGGGTAGATAGCCCCAAATTTAGCTGCTTGGCAACTTTTTCTTTGTCGAATTCGTTTGTTTCTAAAGATTTAAGAATAAATCCCTTTTCAACTTTCTTTATGAAATCATCAAGCGAGCCTGGTTTTTCCGGTATAAGCACATCTTTTAATAAATGCATTGATTGCGGCAAATCTTCAATGGTAATGTATTCACTTTTTGCAAAGATTACGGCGCGTTCAATAATGTTTTCTAACTCTCGCACTTCTCCTTTCCATTCATAATGAAGCAAGGCGCGCATAGCTGTATTTTCCACACCTATTACATTTTTGCCGATTACTTTCCTGTATTTATGAACAAAATGATCTGCAAGTATTGGAATATCTTCCGGTCTTTCTTTTAACGAAGGAAGATTTAACTCAACAACATTTAATCTGTAAAAAAGGTCTTCACGGAATTTCCCGGAGGTAACTTCGTTTTGTAAATTTTTGTTTGTAGTAGCAACGAACCGCACATTTATCGGAATAGAATAGGTTGTTCCGACCGGAGTAATCTCTTTTTCTTGAATAACACGTAGTAATTTAACTTGCAGCTGCAGAGGCATTTCACTTATTTCATCGAGGAAAAGAGTTCCTCCGTCGGCAGCTTTTAAATATCCTTCTTTGTCAGATATAGCGCCGGTAAAAGCGCCGCGTTTATGTCCAAACAATTCACTTTCAATTAAGTTTTCTGATATTGCTCCGCAGTTTACGGCAACAAATGGCTTGTTTTTTCGTTTACTGTTGAAGTGAATGGCGCGGGCGACTAATTCTTTTCCGGTGCCTGAGTTACCTGTAATTAACACCGTGCTTTCGGTTTCTGCGACAGTCTGTATCATTTCAAAAACTTTGTGCATTGCAAGAGATTTTCCGACAAGTTCAGAGAAATCATAATTACGTTGAATCTCTTTTCGCAGAATTTGGTTTTCTGAAATAAGACGCTTCATTTCAAAAAGCCGTTTTATTTTAATAAGTATTTCATCAAATTCAATCGGCTTCAAAATATAATCTTGCGCTCCGCTGCGCAATGCTTTAATGGTGGTTTCCAACGAACCATAAGCCGTTATCATAATGACCGCGGTTTGAGGGGTTATTGCCGCAATTTTTTCCAGCAATTCAGTCCCTTTCATCATCGGCATTTCAATATCGGTTATTACGAGGTCATAGTAAGCATTTAAAATTTTCTCGTAAGCAACTTTGCCGTTTTCGGCTTGATCAACAAGATAACCTTCCTTTTCAAGAATGAAAGAAAGCGAATCGTTTATATCTTTTTCGTCATCAACAACAAGAATTTTACCAGGCATTTGTACTCTTATAAAATTAAATTTAGAGGGAAGTTAATAATGAAAGTAGTTCCTTTTTTGTAACTGCTTTCAACTTTTATTTCGCCGTGCGAACTTTTAATAATTCCGTAGCTAACCCATAGCCCCAGCCCTGTTCCTTTTCCTTCTTTTTTTGTTGTAAAGAAAGGCTCGAATACTTTGGTAAGCGACTGTTCCGGTATGCCGATTCCGTTATCTTCAAATACAACTTTTATTGTGGCATCTTTAATTGATGTGCTTATTTTGATAAAAGAATCTTCGTCCGGTTTGTATTTCTCTTTTTTTTCGGCGATGGCGTCAACGGCGTTAATTAAAATATTAACAAAAACTTGCTGAACTTGATCGGCGATTAACGGAACTGACGGAAGTGATTCATCCATGGAAGAAATAAAAGTAATGTCTTTTGTCTTTTTACCGACTTTTACAATTTCGATAGCTTCTCTCAAATTATCATTAATGTCGGTAGATTTCAGTTCATAGTCTGAAGGGCGCGAGAAATCAACCAAATCTCTGATGATTTTTGAAATACGGGTGATCTGCTTTTTTACTAATTCAAGTTTTTCTTTAATGAAACTGTCATCGGTTTCCCTTTGCACAATCTGGACTAAAGCCGAAATTGAAGCGAGTGGGTTGCCAACTTCATGCGCAACTCCCGCGGCAAGCGTTCCGATACTTTCCATTTTTTGTGTGTGAATTAACTGCTTTTCGAGCATCTTTTTATCGGTCAAGTCATGGTGAATGCCGAAGTAGCCTACTAATTTTTTTGTTTCATCAATAATGGGTGAGACTAACAATCTTGTGTGGAATGCTTCGCCCCCTTTTTTCTTGTTTTCAACTTCACCAAGCCAAACTTTTCCTGATGAAATAGTTTTCCACATAGTTTCCCAATATTCGCGAGAATGTTTTTTGCTTCCAAAAATATTTGGGTTTTGCCCGATTAGTTCTTCTTTATTGTACCCGCTGGCTCTTTCAAATGCCGGGTTAACGTAAATCATATTCCCATTGAGGTCAGTTATTTGTAACGGATTAACGGTGTTTTGAGCGACAGAGTAGAAGCGTAAAAATTCTGATTCTTTCTTCTTCTCCGAAGTAAAATCTTTGCCCACTAAAAGAATGTTTCTCTTTCCATTCGCTTCATTTACAAAAGGAGAAATATAAATATTTACATCATATATGGTATTGTCATAAGGTTGTACTGTAATCTCAAATTCGGCGGAAGTGTTCGTTTTAAATGAATTTTTGAAGGAGTTTTCGAATACTAAAAGAGAATTTTGGGAAAGAATTTTAGCGAATTTTCCTCCCACAATGTTTTTTTTCTGCGAAGGGAAAAATTGCAACGCCGCTTCGTTTAGCTTTAAAATTGTTCCGTTTTCGTCAAGCACAAAACATGGACCGTGAAAACTTTTTAGGGCTTCAAAATTCATTTAACCTTCTTTATTTAATGAAAAAATCAAATTCTCATTTCAAAAATAGAGAATTTTCTTCACTAAAGGAATTTACTCACAATCCATTCTTTTCAAAAAAAGTAGCAATGAAGTTTGACACTTGCTCAAATTCAATTAAAAAAGCATCATGCCCAAAAATGGAATCAATTTCTTCATAATCGGCATGTCTAATTTGAGCAGCAATATTTTTCTGCTCATCCGGCGGATAAAGAATATCTGAAGAGATGCCTATTACCAAACATTTCGCAGAAATTTTCCCGAGCGTTTCTGCTACCGTTCCTCTCCGCAATGCAACATCATGCGCGTCAATTGCATTGGCGATGTACAAATAAGTGTTTGCATCAAATCTTTTTACAAGTTTTTCACCTTGATAGAGTAGATAATTTTCAATCTGAAATTTTTCAAGCGCTTGATTATTCTTCTGTTGAGCAACTGCGCGACCAAATTTTATATTGAAATCTTCAGGTGCGCGGTAGCTAATCATGGCGGCTATTCTTGCCGATGCAAGTCCTTTCGGTTGTTCATCGTAATTTCCGTTCTGCCATTCAGGATCGTTTAAAAGGATTTGCCTTGCTAACGTATTAAATGCAATCGCCCAAGCCGAATGTTGAACAGCAGTTGCGATGGGAATAATAGATTTTACTAATTCGGGGAACATAATTGCCCATTCGAGAGCTTGCATTCCGCCAAGCGAACCTCCGGCAACGGTTACTAATTCTTTTACGTTAAGCGTATCAAGCAATTCTTTTTGAACCTTCACCATATCTCTCACGGTATAATGCGGAAAGCGCATACGAAATTGTTCGCCGGTGCGTTCATCTTGCGAAGTTGGACCTGTAGTACCGTAGCACCCGCCAAGAAAGTTTGAACAGATAACAAAATATTTTTCGGTGTCAAATGTTTTTCCTGAACCGATAAGCGAATCCCACCAGCCCGGTTTGTGCAAATTCATAGTATTATATTTATGAAGGAATTCATACGGTTTAGAATTTTCTATTTCTTCTTCCTCAATGATGCCCGCCGCGTGCGCGTTGCCGGTTAAAGCGTGGCAAACAAGAAT